>JGI24766J26685_10000006_pt1 | contig 53631 bp, 59 predicted proteins | sample SanBayMetagenome_FD_26685 | JGI IMG/M metagenome (IMG submission 26685)
GATTCCAAGGAGCAACTGGTGGAACAGGTGGCGGTGGTCAAACTGGTTTCCAAGGTGCAACTGGTGGAACCGGTGGTACTGGATCTGCAGGTAGACAAGGAGCAACGGGTGCAACCGGCGCAAATGGTTCAGGTGGTTTAACTGGTTTCCAAGGTTCAACTGGTGGAACAGGTGGTGGTGGTCAAACTGGTTTCCAAGGAGCAACTGGTGGAACAGGTGGCGGTGGTCAAACTGGTTTCCAAGGTTCTACTGGTGGAACAGGTGGCGGTGGTCAAACTGGTTTCCAAGGTGCAACTGGAGGAAGTGGTAATACTGGTGCCCAAGGTTCTCAAGGTAGACAAGGCGCAACGGGTGCAACGGGATTATCTGGTGCAGGTGGTGCTCCACTCAATTGTACTACGACCGCTCCAATATCAAGTTTCGTTGGATTCTATAACGGCGTACCTGATGATACAGGATATACTGCATGGGGTTGGGTACAGGTAACATGTAGTGGAACTGACGTTTGGTTACCTGCATGGATAGTATAAGGGTATAATAGCTATGAGAATCATAAGATTTATTTGGGCACTGATTAAATATATTTTAATTGGGGAAAGAGTGGATAAGGAAGAATACCAATCCAGACTGGACCTATGTTATTCATGTGAACACTTAAAAAATTCGCAATGCGGAGTGTGTGGGTGTTATGTAAAGAAAAAAGCAAAATGGTCAACCGAAAGTTGTCCTAAAAATAAATGGTAAGTCTATGTGTCAATGTGGTTCTAATGTAACGCCAAAACCGAAGGGATATATTACCCAAGCACAAACGGTTATTAGAAAAATATGGGAAAAATCTCAAACAGAGGAAAAACCTGTAACAATAACTAAAATAAATAAACCATAATCTTTTTAGCTATGTTTACAGAAAAACCTTCATGTATTAAAGAACTTAAGCAGTTAGCTAATTCGTTAACGGCTAGAGACGTTGATTCCGTTGCTTGTATAGCAAAAGTTAAAGAAGTTGTAAACAACGATGGTTTATCAGCTTCACAAAAAATAACAAAACTAAAAGAAATCTGCGAAGACCATGGGAAATGAACAAAATAGCTGGAGCGAATACTCTAGACTCGTAATAGCCGAATTGGAAAGGCTTAATGATGGTATCAGTAAACTTAATATTGATATACAAGATCTTAAGCGAGAAATTGCAGAGCTTAAAGTTAAAGAAGATAACGTAAAGGAACTTAAAAGATGGAAGGATTCTGTTGATGAGGTTACTTCACCTACCCAACTTAGGGATACTATCAAAGATGTGGCTGAACTTAAAACATTTAAAACTCAAGCCATTACTGTTTGGGTTGTTGTACAAATTCTATTTGGTATTGTAATTGCATTACTGAACTACTTCAAATAAGAAGGTTTTACATAATTTTAAAAAAAGGATCTGGACTCTTTCAGATCCTTTTTGTTTTTGTTATATTTGTTTTAAATAAATAAATCAAATAATATGGAAGAGAACTGGTTTAATGCCGATCCTAACGATGGATTTAATCCTGAGGATCATGGAATTGAAATGGACGAAATCGCAAAAATGCATGCAATTGCTGATATGAAAGAATCTCAAATGGAATGGGCCAGAAAACAGGCTGAACGTTTTTATCAAGACTTTGAAAATCTTGATGTAACTAATGCTGTTTCTGCGATCATCAATATGATTAACACTAAAGAATTAGAGGTAAATAAAGTAAACCTTATGTTGGATAACATGATAACAATTTTCCAAGAGACTGAGGATTACGAAAAATGCCATGTATGTTTACAAATTAAAACCAACGTAAATGATAGAATTCGAAGCAACCAACTTTAATGAGCTTGAAGAAGAGGCTCGTCGCCGTGCACATGAAATTTCAGTAGCAACAATTAAAGCTATATGCAAAGGAATTGAAGAAGACGCCGATGTTGTATCTTTAGGCTTTCTCGCAAACCTAAACATGGACATTTCTGTCAAACGTGCAGATTATCGTGAAGCCTTAGAATTAAACATTGATCGTGCAGCCGAAATGGAAGAATTTGAATTATGCACAAAGGCTAGGGACTATATCAAACAACTTAACCAGGAGAAAGAATAAAGGTGCTAGACCCACTTTCAGTTTCTCACTGTATGTATTATAATTAATCTAGTAAATCACACTAGAATGAAGGTTATATTTTTAGACAACGACGGAGTAATTTGCCTTTCTACAGAATGGGGCGGTCGCTATAAGAAATGGTCTAAGTATAGATCTCAAAATCCAAAAAGCAGTCCAAACCTGAAGGATGCTCCGGCAGAAATTCGTTTTGATAACTTTAATAAGAAGGCGGTAGCAATACTTAATTCAATCATTACTGAAACCGGAGCGGATATAGTGGTATCTTCAGATTGGAAGCTTCATGCAACTCTAGAAGAACTAGGTAATTACTATGAGTCACAAGGAATCATTAAAAGACCGATTGCAATAACACCAAATCTTGAAGAGTTCGATTCAGATACTGCATGTTTATTCAATTGGAAAGGTTGGTATGAAAGAAAGCGAATCTTAGAGATTAATAGGTATTTAGAACTTCATCCTGAAATAACCCACTGGGTTGCTGTTGATGATTTGAATATGTCCCCAGAATATAATCAAGGTTATGGATTAGATAATTTTGTATTAACTCCAAAAAGTAGAGAAGGTATCAAACAATGTAGTAAGAGAGAAAAAATCTTATCATATCTGAAACAAAATCAAACGGATTCAATATAAATAGAAAATAATTAAAACTGGCAATTATGAAACTTACCGAGGCCCTAAAAATGAAAAGCACAACTACAGAAAATGGTATGACTACAAATACCACTTCTCTTAACTCTAATGTGGACCTGTTTTTTAAAGCAGGTGCAATGCGTAATGCTGATGAGAATTCAATCATCTCTCTAGTATCTAAGGCATGGGTTGAAGAACCTACTACTTGCCTTCGTATTCTTTTCTGGGCACGCGATATTCGCGGTGGTGCTGGGGAACGTCGTTTCTTTAAAATTGCAATTAAGTATCTTGCTGATAAAGATCCACAAGGAATGGCTGATATTCTTGGTTTAATACCGGAATTTGGTCGTTGGGATGATCTTTTAATCTTTGAAGACACTCACTCTGAAGATTTTGCATTATCTATAATTGATGCTGCACTTACCGATAAGAATGGTTTATGTGCAAAGTGGATGCCTCGTAAAGGATCCTTTGCTGCTAAACTTAGAACCTTCATGGGCTTAAGTCCTAAGGCATATCGTAAATGTTTAGTTGAACTCACTAAAGTAGTAGAAACACAAATGTGTGCTAATGAGTGGGAGAACATCAACTATGAGCACGTACCTTCTCTTGCAATGTCAAGATACGGTAAAGCCTTCGGTAAGCATACACCAGATAAATTTCATGGTTACATTCAGAGTTTACAAAAGGGCGAAGCAAAAATTAATACAGCTGCGGTATATCCTTATGATATAACTAAAGCTTTATTTAAAAATGCTGCAGCTGAAGAACAATGGAAAGCTCTTCCTAATTACCTTGAAGGTAGCACTGAAAGAATCTTACCTTTGGTCGATGTGTCAGGGTCAATGAGTACATCATGTGGCGGTAATCTTACATGTATGGATGTCGCAATTTCTTTAGGATTGTATATCAGCGAGAGAAATGAAGGCCCTTTTAAAGATCATTTTATCACCTTCTCTGCTAAACCAGAATTACAACATTTAACAGGTGATCTTAAAGATCGTTTCCATCAAATGGGTCATGCTGATTGGGGTATGAATACAAATCTCGAAGCTGCATATAAGTTGATTCTTAATCAAGCGGTTAAGCATAGTGTTCCACAAGATGAAATGCCTACACAAATTCTTGTCTTATCAGATATGGAATTTGATGAAGCAACAAGTACTCGTGGCGGATGGTATAATTCAGCCTCGGTTCCCGAGTGGAACCCATCTGCACAAGAAATGGTAAGAACCATGTTTACTGATGCAGGTTATGAAATGCCTAACATTGTGTATTGGAATATTCAATCTCGCGGTGAAAATGTACCGGTTAGATTTGATGAACAAGGTACTGCACTCATCAGTGGATTCTCTCCATCTATTATGACATCATTATTAAGTGGAGCAACCATGACACCGGTAGGTATAATGATGGAAACGATCGGTAAAGAAAGATATTCTTGTATCAAATATGAAACAAACCATTAAGGTTTAAGTATAAAACTAAAGGGATAATTACTGCAACTTTTTCTAGCCAAATATTAGACAAAACCATTATCCCGTAATTATTAGGATCGTTACTGCAAATTCAACAGATCTATACAATTAAACAAATCTCAACCACGATCCTGTTGGCGGCCTCCGGGCCGCCTTTTTTATCATAAAGTTGTAAACAATGGATTGTTAATAACTTTTTTCACTCTGGGGAGAAAAAAGTTGGCGAAAAATTTTTTTTTCCCAAAAATTTGTATTATATTTATATTATATTTAAAACAACGGAAAAATGGAAACTCAATTCTACAAACAAATCGGTAAAGTTAAAAACTCGGAAGATCTCGTATTAGGTAATCTTCGATTGGTGGTGCATTTGGCTAAAAAGTATCAAGGTATGGGAATTTCCTTAGAGGATCTAATCCACGAAGGTACAATCGGTTTATGCCAAGCCCGCGATAAATACGATCCTGAAAAAGGTAAATTTTCTACATATGCTGCACAATGGATTAAGGCTACAATTCGTCAAGCCTTAAACAACAAAAGCCGTATGATCCGCGTACCTGCACACCGCACTCACCTTACTGAAGAAGCACCTAAGGTAAGCCAATTGGATGCTTCTTACCAAGGTTCATATATTTCTCAAACTGAAATCAAACATGAAGAGGACCACATGGATCGCAAAATCAAAATGTTACTCAGTAAGCTTAAGCCTAACCAACAAGAAATCATTAAAATGAAATTTGGTATCGGTTACGATGAGGAAATGAAAACTACTGATATCGCAAAAGAATTAGGCTTAACTGTTCAAGCAGTAAATGGTAATATTCGTAACGCATTAAAACTTATGCAAAATGCATAATAAACTAACACTGTACTGTCAGTCTCTGGAACCCTTACTAATATGGGTTTCAGAGAACCCTGACGATAAAGACGTAAAGTATATGATAACTAGGATCATAAGAATGTCATTAGATGATCCTACTGTATTTGGTAAACCCTTTATGTATTCGTTAGGTGCACTAAATGAAGCAAACAATAGATCATTACCTGATGCTGAACACCGTCTGCAATGGACACGTTGGAAATCACAGGATCACAAAGGAGGGTTACAAGAAGAGAACCGAAAGGGTGGGGTATTCCACCAAGAACATATTACTCCGGTATCTCAAATTGCAAAAATGATGTATGAACTTAAAGATATCAATGTGGAATCAATCAAAACGATTCTCATAGATAATTTTAAAGTTGCATGGATACTTAAATCTGAGCAAAAAATCCTGGACTCTGTTAATCGTAGCGGAATCCGTACTCCTGAATTTTTAACCGCAATTGGAATTTACATAAAAGACTTTAACTGTTAACATATGCCTGAATTAGCTGAACTTAGATTGACTGCAGATTATATCAATAAATCAGTCAATGGATTATCATTTGTAAGTATTGTAAAGAACCCTGTTCATAAGGGTAAAGATATCACTGTCCCTTATAGAAAATTTTATGTAAGCGCAGAAAGTCAAGGAAAGGAACTTATGCTGACNATACGAGATAAGTATTCNGAAGACAGTATGAAGCTATTAATGACAATGGGAATGAGTGGGCGTTTTAAACTTACTAACACAGCAGACGAACCTAAGCATTCCCACTTAATGTTTTATACCGATGATGGTACAACATTATCATTCGTTGATGTAAGACGGTTTGGTAAATGGAAATGGGTTACTGATTGGTCAGCCAATCGTGGACCTGATCCTACTAAAGACTTTGAAAAATTCCGTCGTAATATTTATGATGTAGGTTTTTCCACACCACTATTTGAACAGCCTATTCACGTAGTACTAATGAATCAAAAATATTTTAATGGGATAGGAAATTATCTGAGGGCAGAAATTTTGTACAGAGTAAATGTTCATCCAATGACTCGTGCTAGGTTGGCACTTCTCCGTGCTCCTGAAATCTTTGATCTATGTAGAGACATTCCACTACAAGCATATGCTTTAGGTGGAGGACAACTTAAAGATTGGGAAAACCCATTTGAAAATGATCCTGAACCGTTTCGTAAATTTATAAGATGTTATGGCAATCCTACTATGAAAAGGGTAAGAGACAAGAACGGCCGTATGTTTTGGTATGATCCAAAATGGGATGAACAAGTTCCTTTCTAAATCTATAAACTAAGTAAGAAAAAGCCATATAAAAATAAACTTAAATATGGCTAATACAGATAACAAATGTAAAGACTTAGAAGTAAGAGATTACTTTACGGAGAATGGTTACGAACATTCAAAAAATTCATTAGAAGATCTTTATTCACTTCAAGCCCAAACTCAAGATATGTACTTTAAGAAACAGGGTCGCAAACCTTTTTCTGATTTTACTATCGGTGATGTGGTGGATTTTCTTATGATAACTAATCATGCAATTATTGATGAACTCCATGAAATGATGGATGCCGTAGGTGGTATCGAAGACGGTGTTGGTAACGCTGCATGGAAACCTTGGAAATCTACAAACCCGGAAGTACGTAAAAAGAAACTATCCGACCTTACTGAAGGTGATATTAAGGAACTTAAAATGGAATGGATTGATGTAATGCATTTTGTATTTAATGCAGGATTGGCCATCGGAGTTACTCCTAAAGAGTTCTATAATTATTACTTAAGTAAAAATGAAGAAAACTGGGATAGACAGAAAAACAATTACTAATAAGTTCTATATAAAAATAAACTATGCTTTTAGACATTACGCAAGAAGAGAGGACCTTATGGGTATCATATTATAATCTGGAAGGTAAAACCAGATTTAAGACATATGAGTTAACATCAGAGGATATGTTTAATTGGCAAGTATGTGATCCTTCAGATAAGGATGCAAGTAAAAAGTTCAAAAACTGGGATGGCCGCTCAATTAAGAGGGTAAGATCTAAATTCTTAAACAAGTATCGCTTGATGGAATATGTTGAAAACTTACCTTATACTGATAAAAATCTAATCTTTGGATATGATTTTCCTAAAACATATTTTATAGATATTGAGGTTGAGGTTACTGATTCATTCCCAGAACCATCAAAGGCGCAAAACCCGGTAACAACTATATGTATAGTTACACCAGAAAGACAATGTATTGTTTTAGCCACTAAAGATTTAGATAAGCCTACTCAATCAAAAATTCAAAAACAGATTGATGAACATTTTAAAGATATCGATGATGATTTTTCATTCTCATTTAAATGTTTCAAATCTGAATATGATATGTTGTATACTTTCTTGGATTCTTTTGTTAAGAAGTTTCCAATGATGACTGGGTGGAATTTCGTAAAGTTTGACTGGGCATACATTTTAAACCGAAGTAAAAAATTAGGTATAGATCCAGGCATATCTTCACCATTAGGTAGAACATTCGGTGGTAATGAATTCCCTTGCCATGTAGGTGTAATGGATTATTTAGATATCTATGCAAAGTGGGATAGGACAATTGATATCAAAGAAGACTTTAAACTTGATACTGTAGGTGAAGCTGTTGTAGGAATTAAGAAGGTTAAGTATGAAGGAACAATCCAAGATATGTATGAAAAGGATTATACTAAGTATGTATTCTATAACGTAATTGATACTGCTTTGGTTTATCTAATTCATCAAAAAATCAAAACGATGGATATTGCATTAACCATTGCCCATATGAGTCAAATCAGTATCTTTAAAGCAGCCTCACCAGTTGCAATTACAGAAGCTCTTTTATGTAGAGAATTCCTAAGCCGTGATTTAATTATGGCAACTGACCCTAAGGCACCACCAGTTAAACGAGAACAGTATGAAGGAGCCTTTGTTAAAGAACCTATAACCGGTATGCATAGTGCGGTCGCATGTTTTGACTTTGCTTCTCTATATCCATCTGTTATGAGACAAATGAACGTATCACCTGAAAGTTTTATTAAGAAGGTTGATCCGGATAAAAGAGATAAAGAAAAATCTGAAAAGACTATTGTATCTGTTACTGGCGCCGTATATGATACTGAACGATCAATTCTTAAAGATGTTCTAACTCGTTTGTATTCTCAACGTAGAGAATATAAAAAGAAATCATTTGAACTTCAACAAAAAGCATATCAAATTGAACAGGAGATAAAAAATTCTTAATAACACAATGTGAATGTTTTTAAGAAAAATAAATAAACAACAAATATATCAATGCAACTGCGGTTGCATATTTAGTCAAATAAAAAAAGCAAAAAATATCTATGAATAAATTATTTACCGAGAGGGTTCACTATAAGCCTTTTGAATTTCCAGAGTACTATTTAGAAGGCTGGTTACCACAGGCACAGGCGTTTTGGTTACACACAGAGATTCCAATGCAAGGGGATATGAAAGATTGGAATGAATTTTTAACGCCATCAGAAAAGAACCTAGTTGGAAATATTCTATTAGGCTTTGCACAAACTGAATGTGCAGTTTCTGATTATTGGACTACAATGGTTACTAAATGGTTTCCTAAACATGAAATCAGACAAATGGCAATGATGTTTGGATCTCAAGAAACTATCCATGCAACTGCATATTCTTATCTTAATGAAACTTTAGGATTAGAAGACTTTGAAGCATTTTTACATGAACCTTCAATTGCAGATCGTTTTGAATTTTTAATGAAGACTTCTTTAGATTATACATATAAAGACCTCCAAACAAATACAACTGCAAGAATTGAAGTTGCAAGATCTCTCGCAATATTTTCTGCATTTGCCGAAGGTGTTTCTTTATATAGTTCTTTCGCTGTTCTTTATTCGTTTCAATTAAGAAACCTTCTTAAAGGTATAGGACAACAAATGAAATGGTCCGTTAGAGACGAATCTCTACATTCAAAAATGGGTTGTAAATTATTCCGCCACATGTGTGAAGAATACCCAGAATTAAAAGAACAAGTTCAGTATGCTGTTGAAGAAGCTGCAACATTAATGGTTGAAATGGAACATAAGTACATTGATAAAATCTTTGAACAAGGTGATCTTGAAAACCTTAAGGCAAATGATCTTAAGAACTTTATCTATAAAAGAGCTAACGAAAAGCTTGAAGAATTAGGTTATCTTCCAATATTTAATTATGACGAAGATAGTGCGAGTAATCTTGATTGGTTCTATCATTTAACAGGTGGTCATACTCATACTGACTTCTTTGCAATCAGACCTACTGATTATTCAAAGGCAGGTGAAGGTGATGACTGGGATGATATTTGGGGATAACATTAACAAAAATAAGATATGACAGACATAGACAAAATAGCAGAAGAATTAAAATGGGAACGAGGCGTTGATTATCCTGCGTGGGGTCACACTGATGTTTACCTAAGAACAATTTCAAAAGGGTATTGTTTACCACATGAAACACCAAGAGACGCATATTGGAGAGTATGTACAACCGTAGCAAATCGTTTAAAGAAACCTGAATTAGCAAAAAGATTTTTTGAATACGTTTGGAACGGTTGGCTAAATCTTGCCACACCAGTATTATCTAATACAGGAACCGAAAGAGGTTTACCTATTAGTTGTTTTGGTATTGATGTAGGAGATTCAATTCAAGAAATTGGACAAAAGAATCTTGAATTAATGTTATTAGCAAAGCATGGTGGTGGTGTAGGAATATGCCATAATCAGATTAGACCTGCAGGTTCACCTATTACCGATAACGGTACAAGTGACGGTGTAGTTCCTTTCATTAAGATTAATGATTCAACTATTCTTGCAACTAATCAAGGAGCAGTTAGACGTGGAGCTTCAAGTTCAAACTTAAGTATTGAACATGGAGATTTTTGGGAATGGTTAGAAATTCGTGAACCTAAAGGCGATATTAATCGTCAATGTTTAAATATGAACCAATGTGTTATTGTTGGCGATAAGTTCATGAGGAAGATCGAAGAAGGTGATACTGAAGCTCGTCGTCGATATGCAGCAGTGTTACAAAAGAGAAGACAAACTGGGCAACCTTACATTATGTATCGTGGTAATGTAAATAAGCAAAACCCAGATGCATATAAGAAAAATGGTCTAAAAATATTTATGACCAACATATGTTCAGAGATTACTTTATTTAGCGATGAAAACCACTCATTCGTTTGTTGCTTATCATCTCTTAACCTTGCTAAATATGATGAATGGAAAAATACAAATCTTATCTATGATTCTATTTGGTTCCTAGATGGCGTACTTGAAGAATTTATTCAAAAGGCAAAAGGAATGCGTGGATTTGAAAACTCAGTAAGAACCGCAGAGAAAGGTCGTGCATTAGGTTTAGGGGTTTTAGGATGGCATACATATTTACAACAAAGAGGTATTTCGTTTGAAGGACTTCATGCTCAATTTGAAACACGAAACATATTTAGCCAAATTAAAATTGAAAGCGAACGTGCCAGCCGCGCATTAGCAGAAGCTTACGGTGAACCTCTTTGGTGTAGAGACACAGGATTTAGAAATACCCATCTTAGAGCAGTTGCACCAACGGTATCTAATTCAAAATTGGCAGGTGGAGTTTCTGCCGGTATTGAACCTATTCCTGCAAATGTATGGACGGATCAATCGGCAAAAGGTACTTTTATTCGTAAGAACCCAGTACTTGAACAATGTCTTGCTGAAATTGGTCATGATAATAAAAAGGTATGGGATAAAATTTTAGCAGACGGTGGATCTGTACAAGATCTTAAATTCTTAGATGAATGGTGTTTCGTTAGAGGTAAAATTACTAAAGTAAAGGACGTACCTGAATTTGAATCTCCGGTACCTTTTAAAGATGTATTTAAAACCTTTAAGGAAATTAATCAACTGGATCTAGTTAAACAGGCAGGTATTCGTCAACAATATATCGACCAATCAGTTTCTTTAAATCTTGCATTTCCAAAAGAAGCTTCACCTAAGTGGATTAATCAAGTTCACATGGAAGCATGGAAACAAGGCATTAAGACTCTTTACTATATGAGAACGGAATCTGTTCTTAGAGGAGATATTGCAGCAAAAGCAATGGATCCTGATTGTTTAAGTTGTGACGGTTAAAAATAATTTATGAAAACATACATTCTAGGACCATGTTCATTGGAGAGTGAAGAAGTTACAAAAAAAGTAATAGACGAACTATTTCCTATAATGGTCGGTAAAAATTGGTACTTTAAAGGATCATTTGATAAAGCTAACCGGACTTCTATCTATTCTGATAGAGGTCCTGGTTTGCAAGAAGGTAAAGAAATCTTTGCTTGGGTAAAGAATAATTATCCTGGCATTAAAACTGTAACGGATATTCATGAACCTTGGCAAGCTAAAGAGCTACACCATTTAATTGATATGGTTCAAATACCTGCATTTCTTTGTAGACAAACTGATCTTATTGTTGAAGCTGCAACTTGGTTTAATGAAATCAATGTAAAGAAAGGCCAATGGTTAGCACCACAGGCAATGGAACATGTTGTAGCTAAAATTAAAGAAGTTAATCCTAACTGTAAGGTTTACATTACAGAAAGAGGTACTTCATTAGGTTATAGCGGTCTTATTCCAGATTTTAGAGCAGTTGATATTCTTAAATCATTTTCTGATGGAGTTATACTTGACTGTACTCATTCAACTCAAAAACCTAAAGGCGACACTACTGGTGGAGATCGTGAATTGGCTAAGAAGTATGCTCTTGCTGCAAAGATCTTTGAATATGATGGTGTATTTATTGAAACGCATCCTGATCCAAATAACGCAATATCAGATGCTGATAGTCAAGTAGAATTAGACTGGGTAAGAGCACAGATAAATAATATATGAAAACCAAACAATCTGCTGGTCTTGCAATCATTTATAATGGACTAATTTTATTAGGTCATACTACTGGTCGTGGTTGGTACTCCTCCTATGGTATACCAAAGGGTGGTATTGAAGATGGTGAAGATAAGATGTCAGCTGCAATTAGAGAAACCCTTGAAGAAGTTGGAATTAAGGTACCAAGAAATCTAATTGATCCAACTGAACATACATTTGCAGTAACATCAAGAGATCATAAATATAACAAGACGGTTTACTATTACATAGTTAAGATTGAAAAACTTTCACAGATTGGGGTTAAGGAACTTAAATTACCGAAATCACAATTACAAGTTGAAGAAATAGATTGGGCAGGTTTTTTAGATTATAATGAGGCATCAAAACGTATTATGAAATCCCAGTTAACCGTACTTAATAACCTAAAGAATATGGGTTTACTTGAGTCGCACCTTCTAAATTATGAACAATTTACTAAAAGAAATAAATTATAATGATCTCTTAGAACGAGATCCAATTAACACTGACCTCAAAAACATTGAGAGATTCGTAAAAGGCAAACGAGTTTTAGTAACTGGTGGCTGTGGATCTATAGGCAGTGAAATTGTACGACAACTTGTAGCATTTAAGGCATCATCAATAATTGTTTATGATAATGCTGAAAGCCCACTTTTTTATTTAGAACAAGAAATATCAAAGATTAGCAAAGATGTACATATAAGATACATTATTGGTGATGTTAGAGATCGTGGCCGCTTAGATGAAATCTTTGAAAGTTTTAAACCTAATGTTGTTTATCATGCAGCTGCATATAAACACGTTCCTATGATGGAAGGTAATCCTATTGAAGCCATAAAAACAAATGTATTAGGAACTAAGAATGTAGCTGACACTGCATGTTTTCATGGAGTTGAAACCTTTGTAATGGTATCAACCGATAAGGCGGTTAACCCTACAAATATAATGGGTGCTACTAAAAGGATTGCTGAAATCTATACACAATTTCTTAATAAGAATTATTCAACTTCATTTATTACAACACGATTCGGTAATGTATTAGGATCGCAAGGTTCTGTTGTACCTACCTTTGTTGAACAAATTTTAAGTGGTGGTCCTGTTAGTGTTACTCATACTAATGTAATTCGTTATTTTATGACAATACCTGAAGCATGCCAACTTGTTTTACAGGCCTCTTCATTAGGTAATGGTGGTGAAATATTTTTATTTGATATGGGTAATCCAGTAAAGATATATGATCTTGCTCAAAAGCTAATTAAAATATTAGATAAGCCTGATGTTGAAATACAAATAATAGGATTAAGACCAGGAGAAAAACTTTATGAAGAATTACTATGTAATGGTGAAAACAGTATTTCTACCGATGATCCTAACATTATGAAACTTAAACATACCGAAATTGATTTTAATAGAGTTATGCCTGATATTGAAAGATTAACTAAGTTAAGACATAACGACTTTTATAAAATTATATCACTTGTAAAAAACATTGTTCCTGAATTTAAACGAGAATCAGATATATGATAAACATTTATGGAAAAGGCGGACATGCAAGAATGATTGCATCCCTTACTGAAGAAACCGTTTCTTTTTATGATGACACCGATTATTTTAACGCCAAAGATCTACTTTGGATTATTGGTGTAGGAAACAACATCGATAGAAAAAAAGTTGCAGAACGACTAATTGGTTCAGATTTTGTAAACATAGATCTAGGGACCTATGTAGCATCCGATGTTATTATGGGAGAAGGTGTTCTTATTGCTCCAGGCGCAGTTATACAAAATACAGTTACTCTAGGTAATCATGTAATTATAAATACATCTGCGTCGGTTGATCATGATTGTGAAATTGGTGATTATTGTCATATAGCTCCAAATACTACATTATGTGGAGCCGTTAAAATTGGAGCAGGTACCTTAATTGGTGCAGGTTCGGTTGTTTTACCATGTATTGAAATCGGGGAAAACTGTATCATTGGAGCTGGTAGTGTTGTAACAAAAAACATTCCTAGTAATTCAAAAGCATACGGAAATCCTGCAAAAATAAAATAGTATGAAAAGAATTTATTTATCTCCGCCTCACATGTCAGGTAAAGAACTTGACTATATAAAAGAGGCATTTGACGAAAATTGGATAGCACCAGTAGGACCAGCTTTAACTAAGTTTGAACAAATGGTTGCTGATTATGTTGGTAGTAAATATGCAATTGCCGTTACCTCTGGTACTGCAGGGCTACATTTAGCATTAAGGGCTTTAGGTGTAGGCGAAGGTGACTATGTTATATGTTCATCGCTAACCTTTGCTGGTACCGTCAATCCAATCAAATATCTTGGTGCTAATGCGGTGTATATCGACTCTGATCCATTATATTGGAACATGGATCCAATCCTTTTAGAAACCGCTATAATTAATCTACCTGAAAAACCAAAGGCTATAATACCTGTACATATATTTGGTGTACCTTGTCAAATGGATCAAATTATGGCAATCGCAGAATCTTATGGAATTCCGGTTATTGAAGATGCCGCCGAAAGCTTAGGATCTATTTTTGAAGGTAAACATACTGGTGCATTTGGTAAAATTGGCGTATATTCTTTTAATGGAAATAAGTTACTTACTACATCAGGTGGCGGTATGATTGTAACTGACGATAAAGAAATGGCAGATTATATGAGATTCCTTTCAACACAAGCAAAGGATCCACTTCCATACTATTGGCATACTGACATCGGTTATAATTATCGCCTAAGCAATATTCTTGCTGCTATCGGTATTGGTCAAATGGAAGTCATTGAAGATAGAATAGAATCAACCAGAAATATCAATGAAATTTATCAGAAGGAACTCGGTGAATTCTTTTTAAGTTTTCAATTAGAAAGAGATAATGATAGATCAAATCGTTGGTTAAGTTGTGCTTTATTAAAACCTGAACATAATCCACAAGATCTTATAGATCACTTAGAAAAATCTAACATTGAATCACGTAGAATTTGGTGTCCTATTCATATACAGCCTGCATATACACCTGCTCGTAAATATATAAATGGAACATCTGAAACTCTGTTTGATCGCGGCATTTGTTTACCTTCAGGTACAAGTATGACCGATGATGATATTACCAGAGTCATTGATGAAATAAAAAAATTCTTTAAGAAATGAAAGTAATTTCATACGATGATTTTTTATTAGTAGAAAAGTATATGGGTCCTAATTTTGAGATCCTATTAGAAAAAAATCTTACTAATGAAATTGATAATAAGATTAAGTTTGGTATAGTAATGCCAACTCATAAGATCTCGGATGGCGGGGCGCAAAAAGGTAGAGAAAAGTATATGAATACTCCTAACCTTTTAAAAGATTCTTTAGGATCTATAAAAGATCAAAAGTATGACAATTATGTAGTATATCTTGTTGGTGATGCATATGATGGTGATGATGAAATCAAAACCGTAATGGAAGAAATTATCCCAAAAGGTAAACTTAAGTACCATAACCTATCATCTCCTGGTGAAAGGAATAAAGGATTTAATAAAGAACAATTTAGATACACTGCTGGTTGTGGCGCAATGAACAAAGGTTTACAGATGGCAAAGAGTGACGGTTGTGATTATATTGTAAGAATAGATCATGATGATAAATGGAGTCCTGATCACCTTGAGCTTTTAGCAAAGGCGTATACACAATATCCAGAATTGGCATATGTATTTACAAGAAGCCGTAAAAAGGTTGATGCAATGAACAGTTCTAAAAAATACATGTATCAACCAAGAGAAGAAAGACATACCACAACAATTGAACCTAATAACTTAGGATTTACTTACGGTGAGGTTAGTCATTCAGCTGTAAGTTGGAGACCAAGTATGATTGGTGATATTAGATATCGTGATGCAGATGATCAATCAAAATCAGAACCTAAAAACCCAATGAATAAAACAATGCCGGCGGATGCTGATATGTTTAAACGAATGATGGGTATTATCAAAGACAAAGGTCATAAATATATGTATGTCCCTAGATTAACCAGTTTTTATCGTAATCGTAAAGGCAAATTTTAAAAAACTACTTATAGGGTGAATATATAAACTATAATTAATTAAAACTAAAACTTATGGAAAAATTTAATGAAATCAAATCTATCGTAGAATCTGTATCTGGTGATGTAGAAAAATTCTATGAAAAAGGAAACAAAGCTGCTGCGGTAAGAATTCGTAAAGCAATGCAAGATATTAAAAACCTTGCTCAAGAATTAAGAGTTCACGTACAAGAGACTAAGAATAATCTTTAATTCATTTACCTCATTTCCCTCCCTGGGCGCTACCCTCGGATCTAAGGACCACTGAAAAGTGGTCCTTTTCTTTTTAAAAAAGTCCTATTTTACTTAAAACCTTTTTTAATTTCTTTGTATAATAATAAATCAAAGAAAACATGGAAAAGTGCTTAATTATGGATTTTGACGATACATTGGTCAAAACGATTGATGTACATGCAGATTCATGGAAGCATGCATTAGAACGTGTACTTGACAGAGAGATTCCAATTGAAAGTATACATGCTGACATTAACTACGGTATGGATATTTTATTAAAAAAGTATCAACTTACCGAAAAGGAATCTAAACTTGCACAAAGGTACAAAAAAGAAATTTTTGCAAAAAACATCCATAAAACTCGAGTAAATGAATTGCTTCTATATCTTATAGAGAATAGAGTTTTTGAACATTATATTATAGCATCTAATTCATCTAGGGAAAACATTGATAAAATCATGTCATATCATGAAATTGATCCTAATATGTTTTCATTAATCTTATCAAGAGATGATGTATCCGAGAAGAAACCTCATCCTGAGATGGGTCAAATAATTTTTGAAAAGTACGCTGACATATATAATACAAACAACTACCTTATGATAGGTGACTCTGAGGTGGATTTAACATTTGCTCGTAAACTTGATATTAAATGCATAATAGTAAACTTTTAGTTGGAAACAGTGGAGATAAGGTTTATCTTCATGAAAATTATGTTATAAAGGAAGCAGGAGTTTATCCTGAAAAATTTAAACAACAAATGGAATGGTTACAAAATTGTAATCATCCTAACTTTATTAAGATTGAACCGATTGGATCTCATTCATATAAAATGAAAAAATATCCAACATGGTTTGATAAAATTACAGAACAGACTACTACACAATCTATTGATCAATTGAATAACCTAATTTCAATTGTTAATGGATTTGATGGTTATGGTAAAGATGTTGATACTCGTTCGTATCTTGATAAATTGGAAATGAGAACCGGTTACAAATATGAAGGTAACCTTAATGCAGCATCACAGTGGGGTTTTGTACACGGCGATTTAACAATAAGTAATATTCTGTATGATAAAGATTTTATCTTTATTGATCCTAGAGGAACTGAGGAGCAAGACTATTATGATTTTGGTAAATTAATGCAATCCTTCGTTATGAAGTATGAAGCCCATATATACAATAACTGGAATGACAAATACATTAAATTTTGTACTGAGGCAGAAAAAATAATGTATGAATGGTATGATCCATATCTTTTAAAATTCTATTTAGCGGTTCATCTTTTAGGAGCTGTTCCATTTTTTGAATTGAATGAAAGATATGAACTCGCCGGTTCATTCCTTAAAAAGGGACACGAATTATTTGATGAATTAGAAATTAAGTACGAAAAATGAGTAGAGTAAAAAAGGCAATTATCCTGGCAGCCGGTAAATCAACCAGGTACGGATCCAATAAACTGATTGATCCTATTATGGGTAAATCAACAGTTCAGTACTGTATTGAATTCTGTATTGAAAATGGAATTGAGGATGCTTATATAACAATAAGTAAGTCTGACTTCTTTTTTAAGAATAGTTTAAAACTATCTCATCCTATTATTGAAAGTTTATCTCAATATAAAGATAAGATTAATATTTACTATGAATTCCAGAAAGATGATGAGTATGGTCCTGGTGCTGCTATTAAAGCATGGGAAGGTGTATTCTATGAACCTTTCTTATGTTTATTTGGCGATAACTTTTATCGAGGTAACATCGGTTTAGAATATCATGATCCTAAGAAAAGTGTAATCACATATAGAGATTATGAAACCCGTGCAAGGAATCTACAATTAGCAACAATACTTGAAAATGTCGTGGTAGAAAAACCTCACGGTGTTGTAAGCGGAAGATACTTCTGTGGTTATATGGTTTTTGCCAAAGAAGCATTTGATAATTTAAGTAGCATCAAATTATCAAACCGTAATGAATATGAAATTACCCATCTTATTAATTCAATGAATAATTTAGAAATTCAACATCTTGATATTGATTGGTATGATTTAACATATGAACATGATAAACAAGTAATAGAAGAAATAATTAAAAACTCTTAGTATGAAATCTATTTGGTATGAAAGATTACTGCACTTATTCGCAGGGATCGCAATTGGCTATTTAATTTTTAATGTATTATGAAAGACAACGTAAAACGAGTAGGCTTTTTTAAACTTGGCAAGGCAATTAAGTTTAATGAAAACAGTTGGAATGCAATCGGTGGTGATTGCGAACCTAAACAATTAATCTGTGCAATCGCGCAGAGGAATCCTAATGTTGAATATTGGTTACTAAGTCCAAATGATTTAGGTAAGGTAAGGGCTAAAGAGAAGCCTAAAGCCGCTCCTTTATTTGGGCCTGTATCAGATGCACCATCTGCTATCCCATCAAACATTAAGGAATTCCATTCTAAAATGGATGAAAGAAAATCAACTGATGAAACAGTTGAAACTATTAAGTCTCTTAATCTAGATTTTATCTTCTTTTATACCGGTCCTGCAAGTACTGTTAATATTGAAAACTTTATTAATAAAGTTGATGGAACTGGTACTGTTAAGTCATTGGACTTTTTTAAATATTATGCAGCGCCAATCATTAAGGCTTTGAATGAAATGCCTAAGACGCCGATTGTTGGTCTTCTTGTAGATAACCGATTTGTACTTGCTGCAAAGGATTATCAGGCTCATAACCGACCTACATATTATTTGGCACAAAATAACTTTGAATTGGACGAAGAGTATTTTTGTAATCCACCTTTAAGAGAAACTGCAAAGATCCACTCTACTTTTGAATATTCTGGAATTGAAACGGTATTCCTTTTAGATAAGAAACGCTATAAAGTGGATGATCTGTTTAATATGAAAAAGACCAATTCATTTATGATGCTACAGAATCAAGGTAAAGGATCAGGTGGAATGGATCGTTGGGAACCTGTTAAAAAGTACATTGTAGAAAATGGAGTACAAACCGACGTCTATGGTAAATGGGATGATGAGTTAATCGCGCAATATCCTAATTACTTTAAAGGTGAAATGCGTATTGAATCCTTATCTGAAGAGTTGTTAAAAACGAAATACACATTCTGTATTCCTATTAAAGAGGGTATGGTCACCTCTAAGTATGCAGAAATGTTGCACTATGGTATTATACCTTTCTTGCATCCGTCTTACGATACACAATTTAATGTATTCCCAGAAGGACACTTTATTCGTTGTAAATCACCAGAAGATCTTAAAAAGAAAATTAATTTTTTAAATGAAAACCCAGAGCAGTATAAGAAACTCTTCTACTCATTACAGGAAAAATATTTAAAAGATTCATATTATACAGGCGAACATGTTGATAACAAAATATGGGAAGCCTATGAAAAAGTAACTACTAAAGAAACCGCTAATGTATAACACAGAAACTAAAATCCTAATTACAGGTGGTGCCGGATTTGTTGGTACCAATTTTATTAATGACCTTCTTAATCGAGGTCATAACCCAGACTGTATCGCAGTTGTTGATAATCTTTCACATGGTACTTACTTACCACAAGTACATGACAAGATTAAAAACTTTCATAATGAAGATATTAGAAATGAATATGTAAAGACAATCATTACAGAATTTAAACCTGAATACATTTATCATTTTGCAGGTCTTGTATCAATTTATGACTGCCATGCAAATCCATATGAAGCGGTTGATAATAATATCCTAGGAAGTATTAATATTCTTGATGCTGCTGCCGAAGCAAAAGTTAAAAGAGTTATCTTTAGTGAAACATCTGCGGTTTATGAAAACTGTGAAATGCCTGAATCTGGATTTAATGAAACACAATCAGATCCTACAACAATTTATTCTACTACAAAGGCATGCTTAGCCTTAATTGCAGAATCATATTCACGTACAAAGGGTGTAAATTATACTGCTCTTAGATATTTTAATGTAGCAGGTCCTTTACAGGATTATAATAGAACAGTACCTCCGGTATTTGCAGGATTTATCATTCGCTTAATGGGTGGTAATAATCCTATCATATTCGGTGATCCAATGAAAGCACGAGATTATATCGACGTAGATGATGTAAACGCATTTCATATGTTATGTATGGAAAATGAATCAACTGCAAACCAAACATTTAATCTTGGCACAGGAAACATGACAACTTTAAATGATCTTAAAGATATCATTGGTAATGTTATGGGAATCCAAAATGTAGAGTATGATCAATATAATGCAATCGCAGGAGAAGCATTAAATATCCGCGCTGATATCTCTAAAGCTAAATCAACTGGATGGGAACCTAAGAAAAGTATGGTAGATACTATTAAGGAAACTATTACTTATTTAGAAGAAGAGGTTAAAAAAGGCAACATCAATCCTTTAACATTTATGAAGGATCTTAAAATAGAAAAAATATGAGTAAAGAAATAAAATGGGGAACTATAATTCCTCTTATCGGCGGGAGTGCTATTGGGTGTTCGCGTTCAGCTGAAAGCAAACCTTCATTCCATTTAAGTTATGAAGCTTTTGCTGCGAATGAAAGCCATATAGAAAGATACTGGGAAGGGATTCCAATGTATCGCCTTGATGCGCCTGATATTGAAATACCTTCATCTACCTTTGAAGAGATTGATTATGTAAATTCTGTTTGCCCATGTGCAGGTTTGAGTCTTCTTAATTCTGCTAGAGGTAGTGAAGCTTCTCGAGGATCTGATGCTGTTCAGAACAAATGGATGTATGAATCATCAGAATATATTCTTGAACATGTAAAACCAAAAGTTCTTTGGGGTGAAAATGCACCAGGTCTTTTTACTAAAATGGGAGAAGGGGTGGTTACTCGTCTTAGACAAATTGCAGAAAAACATGGATATAGTTTTTCTCTAATTAAAACAAATACTGAGTTACATGGAATTCCACAGAGAAGAATCCGTACGTTTTACTTCTTTTGGAATACCCCAACGGTACCTATGTTAAATTGGAAGTTTAGAGAAAAGAAAAGCCTTTTAGAATATCTTAATGAAATTCCAAAGGATGCTACATTACAGGATATGTTTATGGTTGAAGGTAAAGTAACTGACCACTTCCGACCTTATGAATATGTATTAGAACGAGAAGGGTTAAACCACGCCGAATTCTCTAAGAAATTCCAAAAAGGAACTATCGCGCAATACTTTGATGAACATAAACTAATCGACGATTGTATCGAATGGTTAAGAGTAAAATATCCAAAGGAAGGTTTTTCTAACAAAAAGAGTACAAAGACATTCATTGATATGTTAGAACATCAAAAAGCTAAAGTAGATGATGGTAAGGGTTATTGGGATGCATCTCCACATTTCTTTCATGATTCTTTTTCTGCCCTGATTGGTAGAAATATGTTTAATGGGGTACACCCTGTTGAAAACCGTTACTTAAATGTACGTGAAATGCTTCATCTTATGGGAATGCCTCATGATTTTGAAATTCAAGATTCACGTCACATTAACCATATTGCACAAAATGTACCAGTTAGAACTGCACAGGATATGGCTGATGAGGTTAAGAAGTTTTGCCAAGGCGAATTAAAAATGACTCCTTATAAATTTATGAAACAGGATAACACTGTTCAGAAAGTAATTGAAGCTGATGAACTTCATAAGGAGGTAAAGAAAAATTACAAAGTAAACAGTATAATATGAAAAAGACAAATGCATTAGTTATAGGTGTATCTAATCTTGAATTTGTAAATATTCTATTGTCCTATTATCCAAAAGGATTAAAAGAAACTTTTGATGTTTATCTTTTTATTGATAAGAAAAAGGTTACGATTGATCAAGTAAAGGAAGTTATAAGTAATCATGACGTTGAGTTATTCAATAATGCTACTTATGTATTAATTAGTGATGTTTATGATCACTATACTCAAAAACATGGATATGAAGGCAAGGCTAAGGATATGCTATATAATCAAGGATGTATTTTTAAAATTCTTGCACCTACCTATCTTAAAGAAAAATATGGAGTAACCAGAGTTTACACATCAGATGATGATGTTTTCATATTTAATGATTTAAGTTATATGTTTGAAAAGTATAAAGGATTTGCCATTAAAAAGGAAAATCTATTTAACTTTAAGAATAAAGATAAGTATGAAGTACTTGCCGCATATAATGAAATTTTTGGTACTAACTTTAGTTTGGATCAAATGAATTCATTATCTGTTAATGCAGGCAATGTTATTTATGGCGATGATCCAGATATGGAAGAGTACGTTAGAAGATTTATAAATCATCCAATGGTTCATCACTTATATTATGATTTTGACGGTTATGTAAGTTGGACTATTGAACAAAGATGGCAACATTTTAATCTACATAGATTAATAGCAGAAGGTAAACCTGCTGACTTATTAGAAAGTAAAGATCTTCGTCTCATGCAAAATGTAGATAAAGATGCACTACGAGATAACATCCAACCAATTTATCTTAAACAAGTAACTCCTTCACTTTTACATTATGCAATTGGAACAAAGAAGCCTATTTTCTTACGCCAATTTTTACAAGGCATTGAGTGGAAATTTGGTTTTAGATATGAACCTAAGTATGAACTTAAAGATATCTTGTATAACGAATCATGGAGACCTCCTGCATTTAAAGAAATTCAAAAACAAATTAAAGGAATATCAAAAAAGGCAGTGCCGGTATTCTAAAACTCTTAAACCTTTTAATACTAAACAATATAATAAAAAACAAAAATAGATTTAATGGAAACTACAATCAAAAAAATCAATGGATACGAATTAAGTTCGTTCGTTAAAAAGCTTCTACCAATTGACAAATTTATCTTTATGAAGATTGGCAAAGAAGGAACAGTATCATCGGTATATTTCCCAGAGAGAGATGCCGTGAAATTAGTAAACACGCCAACAAAGGATATCTTTGATGCTGATATTAACTCGCCGCTTAAGGTAAGTTTTTATAACGGTAACAAAGTTATTGATGCTTTATCGCATTTCAATGGTGATGTAAGAGGTCGTATTCGTTATACTGAGTATGATGGAGAATTGATGGCAAGTGATTTTATCTTGGAGAATGAAGATCTTCAAATCAGTCTTGCTTGTACAGATCCATCATTATCCTTTATGGAAATGAGTAAGGAAGAAACTGATCGTGCCTTTGGTACTGATGAAAGTTTATTTCAATTCGATCTTTTAACCACACATGTGGATAAAATGAAATCCCTTTTTAATCTTGATAAGGATGAAGATATCTTTACCCTTTATATTAACGAAAAAGGTATTGGAATTAAAGGTACATCATACGATGCTACATTATGCCACTCATATGATTCTTCATCTGAAGTAGGTACCAAAGTAGTTATCTATAAGAAATATGTTAATCTTTTAGATAAGGAAAACTACCGTGTTATCGTTTGTGATAATAAAGTTGTATTCCGTTCATTAGATACTAACACTCACCTTACTGTAGCCGTTGCGATAACTGATGAAGATTAAGAAAGGCGGCTATGCCGCTTTTTTTTCTTAAAATAAAACTTTTATCAATAATATCATATAAAAATAAAATATGTCCACGGAGCTGTATCAAATTAAAGAAGAAGCATCTAAGTATTACAATTACGAACAGGCTGTTAAGTTAATGCTTAACTCTATTTATGGAGCCTTTGGAAACCCTTACTTTTATTTCTTTAATGTTGATATTGCAGAAACTATTACCCTTCAAGGAAAGGATGCTATCCTTTACACCGAGGATCTAATCAATAGATACTTTAAAGAATACTGGCATAAAGACATTGAGGTTCACAAACAGATGGGAATCACTGTTACCGGAAAGGTTGAAAAACCTGTAGGTATTTATATTGATACTGACTCCGTTTATGTTAAGTTTGATGAAGTAATCAGAAGATCAGATTGGAAAGGTGATGAAAAGGAATTTATTCTTGCTCTATATAAAACAAGGTTAGGTGCTTATATTGAAAAGATTCTACAAAGATATGCCGATGATAACAATTCAGAAAACTTTTTAAGTTTTGAATTGGAGAGTATCGCTAAAAATGCGATATGGTTGGCAAAGAAAAAATATATGCAAAACATTGTTTGGAAGGATCCTGATATTCATTATGATGATCTTACCAAAATTAGTGCCAAAGGATTTGAAATTATTCAATCATCAACACCAGTTTTTGCAAGGGATAAACTCAAAGAACTTTTAACATATATCTTTTCTGTTAAAGAATTAAATATGAAGGAGTTTGCTAATCAACTTAAAGAAATTAAGAGACAGTTTAAATTAGCAAACACTGACCAAATTAGTTTCTCTAAGAAGGTTAATAATTATCAAAAGTATATCATAAACGATTATGATGAATTTGAAATAGGTTCTAAATGNCCAATCGGTGTAAGAGCTGCTGGNTATCATAATTACTTATTACATAATTCTGGTCTAAAAGGAAAATACCAACCACTTGGAAATGGCGAAAAACTAAAAATGTATTTCTCTGTTGATAAATCATGTGAAGTATTCGCATATGCTCCAGGTGATTATCCTTATGAATTTGCACCACCTGTTGATTATGATACTCAATTTGAAAAAACAATACTAGATCCGATTAATCGTGTAATCACCGCAATGGGATTCAAAGGATTTAATCGAAATCTTATTTATACAACAAGTCTCTTTTAAAAAAAATAAATTATTATGTCTAAGAAAAAAGGTTTTAGAATTCACGTATTAGGTTTACCTCATACGAAAACAACAAAAGATTTTACTGCTTGTGCATACACACAAAAAGTATGGAAATTTTGTAAAATGATGGAAGGACGTGGTCATTACATCATGCACTATGGTCACGAAGATTCAAACCCTGCTGCTGATGAAAATGTTACAGTAATCACAAATGAAGTTTGGAGTAAAGTGTATGGTAGTCATGATTATAAGACTCACTTATTTAAGTATGATACACAAGATGATGCGTATCAAACGTTTTATCGTAATGCAATCATTGAAATAGAAAAACGAAAACAACCAGGTGATATTATTTTACCGTTTTGGGGATCAGGTGTTCGTCCTATTTGTGATGCTCATCCGGATCTTTGTATTATTGAACCGGGTATTGGTTATGCCGGTGGTATGTGGTCAGTATTTAAAATATTTGAATCTTACGCAATTTATCATGCATACTGTGGTTTAGGAAATGTTGGTATGTGTAAACAAAGTTGGTATGATCAGGTTATTCCTAACTATTTTGATCTTGATGAATTTGAATATTCTGCTAAGAAAGATGATTACTTCCTTTATGTAGGTAGAGTATATGATGGTAAAGGTGTTAATATTGCAATCCAAGCAACACAAGCAATTGGGGCAAAATTAAAAATCGCAGGTCAAATTGGAGATGAGTTTTATGCAAAGACGCCTTGGCCAGATCACGTTGAATTTATTGGTTATGTAGGTTCTGAAGAAAGAAAGAATTTAATGAAAGGTGCAATCGCATCGTTTCTACCTTCAATGTATGTTGAACCATTTGGTGGAGTTCAAATTGAAAATCTTCTTTGTGGTACACCAACCATTACAACTGACTGGGGTGCATTTGCGGAAAATAATATCCACGGTATTACAGGATATCGTTGCCGTACATTTGAAGACTTCGTAAAAGCTGCTCGTGATTGCCAAGCCGGTAAAATTAAATCTATTGATTGTAGAAGACAAGGTGAAAACTTTTCATTAGAAGCTATCGCACCTAAATATGAAAAGTATTTTACCGAGGCATTACAAGTAAGCCAGGACAAAGGATGGTACACTATTCAAGATCCAATGTTGTATACGACAGAGTGGTTATCTAAACAAGGATACAATTCTGACGGTACCTCTAAATTTGAGAAAAAAAAACAAAAATAGCGACATGGAATGAGCCCGGATGGGCAATTGGTAGAATTCATACTGGTCTAGGTAAATCATTATCTGACCAGTATGAATTTACTCATTATAATTGGTCTGATGCCAATGACAACCAAAAGCTATGGAATAATGGAGGTTGGAAAGACTTCGATATTATATTAGGTAACGGAACTTTATCAGGTTTAGAAAACTTACCTAAAGAAGCATACGAAAAAATGATATGCGCATTATGGTCAATACCTAACTTAAGTAATCATTTTAAAGAAATCATTAATCCTATTGAAGGAATTACTTGGGTATCTGCGGGTGAAGATGTTAGTAAATATCTTAAGACAAATTACAACATCGATTCAAATCAAATAATCGCAGGAATTGATCCTACTTTATTTTATCCTACTAGAAAAATTACAAACATTAAGAGATTAGGAATCAACGGTGCTCCCTTTATTAATGATGAATGGGATAAGGTAAAAAGACCGCAAATGTTAGTTGACATCGCTAAAGGTATAAATGGTACTCCAACATTTATTCATGGTAAATCTTTAAACGATGGTGGTAAAATGTATAATGACATTGATATGTATATTTGTACTAGTACAAATGATCGTGGACCTTATGGAATAGCCGAAGCTGCTTTTTGTAAAATTCCGGTACTATCAACGAAAACTGGATTTGCATTAAAGTTTAAAAGTATAAAAACTTTTGATACTGTTGAAGAAGCTGTAAAAATCATAAATGAATTTAATAAAAATCCAGAAAAACTCAATTCCTATATAGAAGAAGTTTATAAAGAATTGACGGAAAACCTAAGCTGGGATGCAGTTAATCAAAACTATTGGATCCCTGTATTTGAATACCATAAATCATTAAACAAAAGATAAAAAATCAATATAAAAATAAAAAAATATGAGTAAAGCATTTTCATTCGACGATCTTAATAAAGAAATGGCGAAACACTCAACGTATGGCGATACGTTGGATAAATCAACTATATCTGAAATTGATCACTTCATCCCAACTGGTAATTACAATCTTAATGCGTGCTTAACTGGATCCCTTTTTGGAGGCTATCCTAATAACCGCGCAGTTGCTATTGCTGGGCCATCTGGAACTGGTAAAACATTCCTACTTCTTAATGGAATTAAACGTGCACAGGATTTAGGATATAGCATTGTATTCTATGATTCTGAAAACGCAGTAGATCGTGACCTTATTGAAAAATTTGGAATTGATCCAACTAGATTCCGTTATGAACCATGTAATACGGTACAAGAATTCCGTAGTTCGGTAACTGCATTAACTGACCTTCTTATTGAACAGAAGAATAAAGGAGTTGAATTACCTAAGATCCTTATCGCATTGGATTCTGCCGGTAACCTTGCAACACAAAAAGAAATTGATGATGCAAAGAGTGGATCTGATAAAGCAGATATGACTCGTGCTAAACTTCTTAAATCTGCGTTTCGTATCTTAATGACTAAATTAGGTATCTGTAAGATTCCTTTCTTATTTACAAACCATACATACCAAACACAAGATCTATTTTCTCAAACTGTTTCAGGTGGTGGTACTGGTCCAGAATATGCTGCTTCAATTATCCTATTCTTAGGTAAGGCAAAATTAAAAGAAGGAACAGAACAGACAGGTATTATTGTATCTGCGAAACCTAATAAAAATCGTTTCGCTAAGCCTTCACCAATTAAATTCCACATTTCATTTAGTAAAGGTATGAATCCTTATATTGGTTTAGAAGAATACATTAGCTGGGATAACTGTGGTATTGAACGTGGCCGTTTTATTACTGAAGGTCAATATGAAAAACTAAACGAATCAGGTCAAGCTGAATGCCGCCAACATATTTACCAAAAAGACGGTAAGGATGTAACCGTATATTTTCAACCTGCGGCAACAGCCCGTAAAATGGCAGTAGCCCATTTAAATGACCTAGTTGATCTTAATGAATTATTTACACCTAAGGTTATTACCGACGATGTTCTACAAAGACTTGAGCCTATCATTAATCAAAAATTCCGTTACGGCGCTGACGATTTAGACTTAGGTAATTTAACAGAGATCTTATCTGAAGAACATGCTGAAGAAAACGATTAATACATCAAGGCTTAAAGTTAAATATGTATTAGGTAATCATTCTTCTATCCCAGAATATCCTGATGCCGAAGATATCATATTTGAGCTTATCAGAGACTATTGCGGAAAAGTTGCAAAGGACATTAAATTTACTAATGTTTCTTTACAAAAGAAATACGAATTAACTGAAGATAAAACCTCGGCCATTATCGAAAGATTAGTGGCCGATGGTATTCTTACCGAGATTAATTCCAATTCTGCATATAAAACATACGAGGTTATAGTTAACCCGTATGAGTAAACTAATTTCCAAAATGTCAATAAAAAAATAAACTATGTATTCAGGTATAGACCACGAAAAGATATTTTTTAATTTCTTCCTAAAGAAGCCACAATACTTAAAGAGTGTAGGTCCAGGTTTCTTTTCAAACCGAGATGTAGATCATATTTCAAAACTAGCAAAATCCTTTTATGTAAAGTTTGGTGAATCACCATCCAAAGAACAAATGAAGGCTTTGGTAAAAGATGATCCAAATGAAATCTCTGATGATATTGTTTCTGCGGTTTATAGTATAAACATAAATGAATATGATCAAGACTGGTTAAAGAGAACCGGTGAATCTTGGATTAAGTGGAAACATTTTGATAAACAATTGATTAAAACAATTGAATATGTAAAAACTCAAGATGTATCACCTGATAATGTTGAAGATATTGTTACACGAGCAATCGGTATGATCTCAACTGAAGGGTCACTTAATTTTGATTCTGATGTAGGTTTAGACTTCTTTAATCCTGAACACCACATACAAAGAAAGAGTAAAAAATTAGAAACAGGATGGACCTTTATTGATAATGTATCAGGTGGCGGTTATGATCCTAAATCTCTTATTGTATATGCAGGTGAACAGAATGTAGGTAAATCTATTTGGTTGGCAAATGATGCTGCTAACTTTGTTCGTATGGGTCATAATGTAGTATTCATTACTGCTGAGATGTCGGCACAGAAGGTACTTAAAAGAATTGGTGCAAACCTTCTTGATATCAATATGATGGAATATGATCAAAAATCTGCAAACCGCGATTTTATTAAAAGAAAATTAGAAAGAATATCTAGGGGTTTATTACCACCTGGTAAACTTTTTGTAAAGGAATTTCCAACTTCACAAGGTACTGTTCTTGATATTGAATCATACCTAAAGGATCTCGAAGAAGCACAAGATCATAAAGTTAATGTTTTAGTTGTTGACTACATTAATATCTTGGCTAATTATAGAAATCCTAATACTGAAAATACTTATATGAAGATTAAGCAAATTGCTGAAGATCTTAGAGCATTAGCAGTAAAAAGAGAAATGCTGGTAATATCTGCTACACAGATTAACCGTGGCGCATGGGATTCCACTGAAATCAAAATGGAAAACATTGCAGAATCTGCAGGTCTGGCGCATACTGCCGATGTTATGTATGCACTAATCCAAGATAGTATGATGCATGCCAATAGAGAATATTGGTTAAAAGTTTTAAAGATTAGGGACGGGCAAGGTAAGGGCAGCCGTTGTAGATTTAACATTAACTATGACCTTATGCGATTGACAGAGACTGATGATATAACAAACTAAATTTATGCAAGAAGACAAAATATTCAATAACACATACGGCGAATCGGATCCAACAGAGAATCCCATATCGTTTGTTGTTTCACCAACCTTTGCTGATGATGCTGATCCTGATGACCGGATGCATTATGAATTACTAATAAAAAGAGTTGATGAATTAATTAAAGGTAGCGAATTTGAACACCTTAATGAAGTAACACAAGGTGGTGTTATTAAGAAGCTAAATAAAGTTCAAATCAATAAAGTATTTTTTTACATTATTGAGAATTTAGGATCATCATATACAAGAGTAGATTTATTTAGTGTACTTTCAGATTATTTTGATGTTTTCCCTAATAAGTTCTACAATTCATTATCAAATAAATTTAAAGATGAATTGATTAGAGAACTTGATGATAAGTATAATATTTTAGAAAAACGAAAAATACGTAAGTTATTTTAATATGAGTAGAATTTGGATGGTTAGTGATACGCACTTAGGCTGTAGGTCTAATTCCGTAATGTGGCTTAATATTATTGAAGACTATTTCTTTAACTTTTTTATTCCTTTGGTTAAAAAGGAGTATAAGAAAGGTGATGTTCTTTTTCATTTAGGCGATGTTTTTGATAATCGTCAAAGTATTAACTTAGCTGCGCAGGATTTAGGTATTAGAGTTTTTGAAGAACTATCAAAAATATTTCCTGAGGTTCATATCATTGTAGGTAACCATGATATTATGAAAAAGAACTCAAATGATATTGCATCTGTTGACTGTCTTAAGTATATCCCAAATGTTACAGTACATAAAGAACCTAAAATTTTAACTTATTCCGATACTAAATGTTTACTTATGCCGTGGAGAAGGGATAGTACACATGAAAAGGAAACTCTTGCATCAATCAAAGATAACATTGATTATATGTTTTGTCATACCGAAACTCAAGGTGTACAGACAAGCCCAAGTACTCGACATTTGCATGAAGGTGGTAATGATCTAAATACGTTCAAACGATTTAAACGAGTTTATTCTGGTCATATTCATTATAGACAAGAAAAGGATAACTTTATACTTGTAGGTAATCCATATCAAATGACAAGGTCTGACCGTGGTAATCAAAAGGGTGTTTACTTATTGGATTTATCTACTGGAGATCATCAGTTTATCCAGAATAAGAGATCTCCTATCTTTATTCGGTATTATATTAATGATATCTTAGAGAGGCGAATGGAGGATATATTAAACGAAATTGATGGTAATTTTGTAGATATTTTTATACCTTCAAACGTATTAGGAAAATACAATATAAATAAGTTTATGGATTTTCTCGATGGTCATGCAAAGAAACTTGAACCACGAATTTATGATGAAGAAAATCCAATTGAAACTGATGATGATGTTCAATCTTCTGATTTTACCGGAGAATTAAATTTAATGAATATTGCCGCAGATTTTATAAACGGTCTAAGTTATGATGAAGATCTTAAAGAAAGACTTATTAAATCTGTTTCGGATTTATATAAAGAAACATTAACACCAACTTACGAAGACTAATATGCGTATAAACAAACTTGAATTTAAAAACTTTGCAAGCTACGGTAACCGTACACAGGTTATAGAGTTTAATAAAGAAAATAGTGATCTTTATCTTGTACTAGGTGGAAATGGTGCAGGGAAAAGTACATTAGCAAAGGTTATAACATTTATGTGTTACGGTAGAGTTGATGGTGCAAATCTTAAAGACTTACCTAATCGTGTTAATGGAAATCTTTGGGGTAAAATATCTTTAGAAAGTAAAGGTAATCAAATTGAAATTGAAAGAGGTGTAAATCCAGGAATCTTTAAAGTTTCAATAAATGGAACCGATTATGATGTTGCCGGTAAATCAAATTTACAGGAATTCCTTGAATCTGAAATTTATGAAATCCCTTATCACGTATTTAAGAATGTAATTATTCTATCAGTAAATGATTTTAAATCGTTTATCACAATGTCACCGTTTGATAAGAAACAAATCATTGATAGAATTTTTGGATTCACTGTAATCAATCAGATGAGAGAATTGGTTAAGAATAAGAGAAAGTTAGTAATTGATGAAATCAGAACATTTGACGATGAAATCAGAACTCTTGATGAATCAATTCAATCTGTCTTATCAAAAATTAAACAATACGAGGAAGCTTCTAAAGAAAAGGGCGCAACTCAAATTGCAGAACTTAAAGGTAAGTTGGTAAAACTTAATGATGCCAGGAAGAAATTAAAAGAAGCTAATGATAAGACAAAGACTAGGATTGATGATAACGATAAAACTTATAGAACTAAGTCTAAAAAGGAATCTGAAATATTAGCACAAATTAATGAAGTTAAAAAAGGATTAGAACTTTACAATAATAATACTTGCCCTACCTGTAATTCACCATTGGATTCTGAATTCCATCAACATATTAAGAAAGAAAAAGAAGATTCATTAGAAAGTCTTCAAGAAAAGTATAATAAAATTAAAGAAGAAGTTTCTGATATTGATACTAAATTAGAAGAACTTAGGGAACAAGGAAGACAAATACATGTTAAAGTAGGACAACTTGAATCTCAAATGACTTCATTGAAAAATGAATTAGTTAAGTTATCCGAAAGTGATGATGAATCATCTAGCCATTTTAAAGAACTTATTGAAGAATTTGATAAAAGAAACGAAGAAAAGAAACAAGGCAAACTTAAAAGAGAAGGCGAAGACTACTATTTGTCAATTCTTGAAACCTTAATGGGTGATGAAGGAATTAAGAATCTTGCAGTAAGGTCTATTCTTCCAACCTTTAATAATAATGTTCTACTTATGGCAAAGGAAATGGGAATTCCGTTTGGCGTAAAATTTGATGATAAGTTTAACTGTAGCATCCACCATTTAGGACAAGAGGTCAGTCCTAAGACTCTAAGTACTGGAGAAAGGAAAAAGATTGATTTTGTAATTATCATGGCTTTAATCAAAATGATAAAGATTAGATTCTCTAGCCTAAATATATTATTCCTAGATGAAATCTTTTCTTCTATTGATTCTGATGGTGTTTATCATATCATAAATATCTTACATGAAACTATTCAGGATATCGGTTTAAATACATTTGTAATTAATCATACGGTTCTACCAAGTGAATACTTTGATAAGAAATTAGAAATTACTAAAGATGCTGGCTTTTCTGAGTTTACTATTGAAAGTATTAGATAGATAAATATATGGTAGCAAAATTAATTTTCTAAATGTCAGCATACAATCAAGAGTTTAATAAAGACAACACTATCTTAAGATATGTAATAGTTGCAACCTTAGCCGAACTAAGAGATAAGGTCTTTTATTACAACAGAATAGATGAAGATACTTTACAACGTGTAAATGTACCATTCTATTACTCTGTTACCGGTAACGAAAGATTCCTAATGGATAATTTTGTATATGATGCTATTGCTGATGGTAAGGCAGTTGGAGATTATGAAGTAGTACCTAGAGGAGTATTACAACTTTCTTCATTATCAATTGACAGTGGCAGTCAAACAAATAAATTTATTAAAGGTGAGTTTGTTAGAGAAGTTTGTGGAAATTTAAGAGCCTTTTCATTAGATACAAACTTTTTGCCATTAAACATGACATTCGGTGTAACTGTTGTATGTTCAAATAATCTTGAAATGTTAAAGGTTACTGAGTCAATTCTTAGTAAATTATATAAGACTACCGTGTACAGTGTAGATTTAGGAATGTTTAGAGTTCAGGCAGGTATGGCTGTACCACAAGACTATAGCCAAGAAAAACTTTTTGAATTCGGTCTTAATGATAAAAAAGAATTTAATGTTACTTTTGATATAGAAGTAACATCATTTGTTCCTGTATTTGAAAATGGTGTACTATTAACCGAGATTGATGAATTAATTAGAAAAGCCGACTGTAATGCTGAAGGTATTGGTATGATACGAAGTAATGGCGCTGGGGAACTTGGAGTACAGTTCGGTGGCGTATTCCAAAAATTTGAATATACTGTTGATAATATCAAAAAGGCGCCAATTGAAGGTACAGTATCAAATAAAGGATATATCAATCCTGATGAAATAAGAACTGGTGATCAATACTTATCTGCTGATATAGATAGCGCACCAATTCAACCTGAACCACCAGAGAGTATAGAATACAGAAATGCAGAGGATAACGAAGGATAATAACTCTAAGATCTTAGAATATATAAAACAAATCAAAGTATTTCAATATGAATAATGAAATTAAAGAATCGAAACTAAATGAAGGTCAAACACAGGTTTATTCTGACGGCAGTGTTGTACCTCAATCTGGAGTAGATACTAATGCACCTTATTTAAACACCCCACCTCAACAATTACTTGATCTTACTGCACAGTTCTTTCAAGGTGGAAGATCTGAAAGCAAAGTATTGGCAATTCTGGTTGGTATGGGTATACCACAGCAATTAGCATTATCTAGTATCGCCGCTCACAGAGCCGCAATGGGAATGTATAACGAAAATCATAATAAACAAAAAAATCATAACAAAATGAACTTTACACTTGCACAATTGTATGAAAATGTTATGAAGAGTATTGACACGCTAAAATTAATGGAATCCGATCAATCAAGGGTTTCATATTCGGCTAAGAATGCTCTCAACATTTTAGAAGAATCATTAGATATGTTCCCGCGCCAATTTTATCAATCTTTTGTCGCTGCACATAATAATGAAAAAGGAGAATCCACTCCATTAAGTGAAAACCTTGAAGCTGGAATCAATCCTAATCTTAAATTTAAAATTGCAAAAACTTTACATAGAAATCTTGCAATCCACGAATGGTTAGCTCCGGTTAGATCATTAATAGACTACATTGATGGTGTTTATAATAACACAAAATGGTCATTTAGAATCAGTGAAGCAATTGATAGAAACGAATCTCAAAAAGGTTCTTTATACGAAAGCTTAGTAAAAGATCTTACTGAAACTTTAGTAGAATCTGAATCTATTAAATCTAATCTTTCTAAAATTTCTACTAAGTACCCTTGGTCAAGAGATATCTTTGGTATTTTAAATGAAATGGCAATTGAAGATAAGAAAGCAGTATCAAATAACGGTGGTGTTGTAAGTTCAGTACTTTCTCCGGTTGTTGAAAATGAAAATGGATTAAACTTTTTCTTACATGGAAAAACTTATTCATTAAAAGATGGCAAAATTGCAGAATCAGTTGTTAATGATCAAAGATTCTTTAACGTATTAGAAGGATTAAAATTATTTAAGCATATTAACAATTCACTTGTTATTTTTGGTCAAAATGATAAATCATTAGAATATAATTTAGCTGAAGGTAAATTAACTTTAGGTAAATCTGATCTTACTGAATTAAATCCTACACAGATTAAAGAATCATTACTTGCTACAAACTTCTTTGGTTACAAAAACTTCTCAAACGCTGACGTTGTTGCAAAATTCTTTGAAAGCGCAGAGTTACTTTATGAGATGGATAATTTTACAAACATCACTTCAAAAGAATTCTTAGCATTGTATTTAACAATGATCGCTGTTGAGGAAGGTGTTTGGGTTAATAAAGTTAATACTGGTATGCAGCTGAATGAAATGACATTCATTCCTTCTGCAACAGAAGCAGTAAAAACAATTAAAGAATTTATTAATTACGATGCAACTACAATATTATCTGAGAAATTAATTTCTGAAGGTAATGAAGCTGTTAAACTTACTAAAAGAAGAAATGAAATCTCTGAAACTATTTCATTCCTTGAAGAAAAGAAAGTAAAGATATCTGAAGCAATTTCTAAAATTGGTAAGTCTGAGGAATTAGACGAAGCATTAGGTTTGATTAACGATGAAATCTCTAAGTTTGAAAAAGAACTACAAGAGACATATACTATCGTTGAAAAAAAAACTAGAAACCAATATTTAGATCAAGGTTTTGTTGAAGCAACCATAGAAAATCCCGTATCAGGATTTAAACCGGATACAATGGTTTATGTTAATGCTGAAGAATATGCTTCTCTAGGAGATAAAGATATGTTAACCTTTATAGATCCTAAGAATGACAAAAGCTATATTGCTAAGAAACAAGATCTTAAAGTTAAGCTCTAATTCTTAAAACTCATATAAAAAGCTGACAGGTAAACTGTCGGCTTTTTTTGCATATAATAATAAAATAAAAAAAGGTTATGCCGAGAAAAAGGAATTACTTAAACAACAGGGATCTTTTAGATGAAATTAGAAAATCAAAAGAACTTGATGAATTAACACCAAAGGCTTTAGAATTTCTAATGTTACTTGCTGATAAATGTTCAACCAAACTTACTTATAGAGATCCTCAAGATAGAGAAGACTGTATTGCATTTGCTTATATGGATCTTTATCGTTATTGGAGAAACTTTAATCCAGATAAAAGTGAAAATGCATTTGCATATTTTACAGAAATCGCAAAAAGAGGATTCGCAAAAGGTTGGAATAAATTACATCCTAAAAAATATGCAGGAACCGTTTCAATGGATGGCGGTTATGATAATGATGGGATCTATACAATTTAATGAATATAAAGAATGTAAAACCAACGTCAAAGTCAGGATTTAAACAGGGTTATTACAAACCTGTTTATCCTGAAAAATATATCGGTCCTATGCCTATCATATATCGTAGCTCATGGGAAAGAAAATTTTGTCATTGGTGTGATCATAATGTAGAAGTGATTGGTTGGGTATCAGAGCCGTTTTCAATTAAGTACTATAATATCTTGGATAAAAAGTTTCATAATTATTTTCCAGACTTTTATGTTAAGATAAAGAGAGATGGTTTAATAGAAGAATACTTAGTTGAAATAAAACCTAAGGCCCAATTAAAAAAACCAGAACCGCCAAAAAGAAAAACTGCAAAGGCAATGGAAAATTTCAAATATGGATATGAAACCTATGTTAGAAATTTATGTAAGACCGATGCTCTTAACAAAGCTGCGGCTCAAAGAAATTATAAGGTTATGTTATTAACCGAGGATTCAAACTTATTTTAAATATGATAGTCGGTAATTTTAATGATGATTTAGATATATACCTGGCGGAAAACAAAGGGCGATCAGGGGCATCTAAAGCATCCAATATTGCATTAAAAAAGATTGGTATTCCTTCAAAGGGACCTTTAGATCAAGGAAGAATGTATTCTTTTAGATATTTTACTGAAGATGAAACATTTTATGATACATATCCAATAGTAATTGGTCTTGGTGCTGGAATTGGTCTCAATCAGTTAGGTATAAATTTACATTACATTCCTTATGAAGCACGTATCCCTTTTTTACAAGATATTGTTAAATCATTTGAAAGCGTATTTGAATCACAACTAAAATTTGCAGGAAACCCAGGTAAACAGGTTTTTATGAAAGATTTTACTTACGATGCAGTAAAGCAAAGTTTAGGTAAAAAATACAATCTTACATACGCAATACGACAATATAGAATGGATAGAATGAAAAACCCAAGAGTACTTGGATATGAGGATTGGTATATAGGCGCAGTTAATAATGAAAACTTCTATTTTGGTGGAAATATTAATCAGGCGCAAGCATTATATTACAAGAATATATAAATAACAAAAAATAAAAAAAGATGGCAGGTTTTACCGATAGAAAAGGACCGTTAACCGAGGGGAATCCGGTAAGGAAGATCCTTAAAGATCTTTCTACATTAGGAATGGCATATGATGATATGATCATTCGTAATTCTCGCGCGGTTGGTTTTACTGAAAGTCAAATCGGATATGGTTTTATGAATCCTATGGGTTCTGATGCCGATGATATGTATGCTGCTTTTGCTGCATTATCATTAACCGATACAACTCTTAAAAAGAATATTTCTTATTTTGATAAGGATTATGTAAAGAAAAGAGATCAACTTAGAACATTTGCTGTACAAGACGAACTTGAAGATATCTTGGATATCATTACAGATGAAGCAATTGTATTTGACGAAAGTAATTATTTTGCATATTCAGATTTTAATGGTGAAATCAGTGTTACTATAGAAGAAGAAGTTGCCGATGTTTTCAATAATGTTTATACCTATTTTGGTTTTACTGATGCTATCCAACCTTGGAACTATTTTCGTAAATGGTTAGTAGATGGATATCTTGCGTTTGAAATAGTATATAACGATAAACAAACAGAGATTATTGGATTTAAGGAATTGGATCCAATTTCATTATTGCCAGGTATTGATACTGATACTGGTAAAAAAATGTGGGTACAATATAAAGGACAAGGCGTAAAAGAAAGAAAGCTTTGGGATTCTCAAATTATTTACCTTTCATATTCACAGGTTAATTCACCACAAAGAATATCATATGTTGAAAGACTTATCCGTTCTTTTAACTTATTAAGAGTTATGGAAACAACCAGAATTATCTGGGCCGTTTCAAATGCTTCGTTTAAAACTCAATTTATTATCCCAGTTGGTGGTAAATCAAAAACAAGAGCAAAACAATCACTTGCACAATTAATGAATTCATACCGTGAGGTAGTTGACTTTAATTATGAAAGTGGAGAAATCCAAACAAACGGCAAACCAATGATGCCGTTTAATAAAGAATACTGGTTACCATCTAAAGATGGCGAACAGCCAGAAATTAGTACAATCGGTGGAGACGGTCCTGATTTAGGAGATACTGAATCGTTAAAGTACTTCGCAGATAAACTTAAGCTTGCTTCAAAAATTCCGTTCTCACGATTTGATAAGGACGGTGGAAGTACATATGATATGGAAGCAAGTGGAATGCTAAGAGATGAAATCAAATTTTCAAAATTCGTTAATCGTTTACGATCTATATTCCAAGAAATCTTAGTTAAACCGGTATACCTTCAAATGTGTCTTAATCATCCTGAACTTGCAAACGATATTGCGTTTAAGGCTGGTTTAGGACTTAGTTTCGTTAAGGATAACCTATTTGAAGAAATGAAAGAAATGGATCTTCAAACAAAACGAGTTGACTTTATTGGTAATATGAAAACTCAATTAAGTGTAATGGATGCAGAAATGACTGAAATACCATTCTTTGACTTAGGCTGGTTAATTAAACGCTACGGTGGATTTACCAGAGACGATCTTAAAGCTAACGAAAGAGCAAAAGAACGTACTAAATTAAAAGAAGAAGGTTTTGCAGATGAAGATATCGAAAAAATACTTCTAGGGGCTAAAAAGGAAGATTTTAAACCAGAAGATGGTGGTAATGAAATCGAGGAAGATCCATTAGCAGACCTTGGATAAAAACTTTACAAACTTTGTAATATATAAATCAAATAATATTTAAGACATGTCAGGAAAGAAACTTTTAATTCTTGAAAGATCCCAATCCAATTTGGCACAAAATACCACAGATGATGGTGCCATTGTGTTAGAGGGCGTTTTTACCGAATTTGGGGTACGAAATAAGAATAACAGAATTTACGAGGAAAAAGAAGTTCTTCCTCACATCAATGAACTAAAAGAAAAAGTTAAAACTGGAAAGCTTTTAGGAGAATTGGATCACCCAAAAGATTTTGATATTAGTTTATCTAATGTATCTCACGTTGTTGAATCTTTGGATTACGATCCAGAAAAGAAACAAGTTATTGGTAGAATTCGTTTACTTAATACTTCAAAAGGTAAAGAGGCACAATCATTAATTAAGGATGGTATTCCTCTTCATATTTCAAGTAGAGCTGCCGGTACAGTTGATGAAAGTGGAAAGGTTAAGATTAAGAAATTCTTTACATATGATCTTGTAGCTGATCCAGGTTTTGAAAATGCCGAGCTATCAAGAGTAAACGAGTCTTATGGATTTGATAATGACGATACCCTAATCATTTATGAAATGAATGAAATAAAAAACACAGAAGATAAAAAAGAAGCCACAATGGAAAATCAAAACAATTATGTAACCGTCGAGGATTTTCAAAAGTATACTGAATATGTAAAAGGCGTACTAAATAACGTTAAGGAATCCTCAAATTCAGATAGTACTGAAATCGTTGAAAAACTTGTAAAATATACTGAGCACGTTGCTGAAAAGGTTAACCAACTTAGCGATTATGCAGAGTATCTTTCAGAAAATCTAGACAAGAGTATTTCTTTCTCTGATTATTTAGCAGAAAATGTAAATCAAATCAAAAGTTATACTACTTATCTTGCAGAAGAATTGGATTCTACAATTCAATATGCTGAACATGTTGCTGAAAAAGCAGACCAAGGAATTCAATATTCTGAACATGTTGCTGAAAAAGCAGATCAAAGTATCCAATACGCAAATTATTTAAGAGAGAACTTAGAAAAAGGTATTGAATATTCTGAATACATTGCTGAGAAAGTAGACCAAGGAATCGCATATTCCGAGCATGTTGCTGAAGGTTTAAATAAAACTATCAAATATGCAGAATACATTGCAGAAAATGTAAACACTGAAGAATCAACTGCAATTAATGAAGATCGTTCTGAAGAGATTGAAGCTAAGATCTTAAAGTTAGGACAACCTAAAATGGCTGGAACTACTGGAGAGGAAGAAGAAAAATCTTATCAAGAAACTATCGAAGAAAAACTTAGTAAATTAATTGCTAAAGCAGAATCTAAAATTGTTTCTGAAATGCACTTTATGAACTTCCTTTCTGAATCTAAGAAAGGTGAATTTAATTCTTTAACTGAAGATAAACAAAAAATGATTGTTGAATCAATGAATGCCAAACCAATTATGTCAACTGGGCAGGCTGAAAATGTTTGGGACAACTGTTTTATTGAAAAGAAAAGAGAATTAAACTTTGTTGATGATATGCCAGAAAAATATAAAGTTAAATGGGCTTCTCTTTCTGAGTCACGTCAACAACAAATTATTTCAGAATCTAAATTTCATAGTTTAAATACTCCTTATGCAATCAATAACTTCTGGTCAACTAGAGATTTAAGACCATCTCAATTTGAATTAGAAAAACTTAATGAAAGTAAGACTGCTGCTGAACAAACAGAGGATGCTAAAAAAGAACCTCTAGTAAATGAATCATTTGCAGCTGACTTAATCAGTAAGGTTAGATTTAATTTAGGAAGATAATTAAAGGATAAAAACTTTAAAGAACTATAATATATAAATCAAATTAAAATCTAATAGCTAAGAAGCAAAGAGCTACAGATTGATTAAATAAAAACAAAACAAAAAAACAAAAAGTAAAATGTACGCAAATCAATTAATTAACGAGGCCGAAGTACAAAAGACTTGGGCACCTATCATTGAGGAGGCTACTGGTATTACTGAAAAATCTAAGGTTTCTTGGATGTCTAAGTATTGCCACTACCATAACTTAAATGAAAGTGTTTACAATACTGTACACCTCAATCCAAACATGAACGTTCAATCAATGGGCGCTCCTACGTTCCCTGGCGATCCGTCGACAATGAACGCATTCTATTCACAAACTCCAGGTTCTGGTGATAGACCATTCTCTTTACTTCCACTTGCTATGCAAGTTGCTGCTCAAACTGTAGGTCTTGATTTAGTACCTGTTGTACCAATGCAAGGTCCTATGGGAGTTCTTACTTACCTAGACTTCGTATATGGTGGTGGTAGAAACACACAAGCTGGTGGCCTTAACGGTAACTCTGCGCCTTTGATGATCAAAGTTAACGCAACTGTTGCTACTGGTGCTGCTCTAGCTGTAAATGAAATCCTTTACGCTGGTACAGGTTCATTCGCTGCATACGAATTAACTTACGTTGGTAAGTCTCGTATCGACGGTTATGCAATCTTCCGTGTAAGAGGTAAAGATAGCGATGTTGCTCAAGGAACTAATCCTTTTGCACAAGGTGAATTAGGATACCAACCAATCTATACTGCAATCACTGCAGCTACTGATGGTTATTCTGACGATGCTTTAAATACTGTTAAAGTTAACTTTGATAGTACTCCTGAATTGGTAAAAGCTTTAGAAGATCATATCCCTGGATTCTCTGGTAATGCATTCGCGGTTAATAACCCTGCAACTGGTACTCCTACATTCGGTGTTGAATCTATCGACGGTACAAACCCTTATGAAAGAGGTGCTGGTGAATCTACTCCAGATAACATCATGGGTCTATCATTGTTCAACAAATCAGTTGCTGCTAAAACTTACCAAGTTGCTGCTGCTGTTACACGTGAACAAGTACAGGATCTTAAACAATTCGGTATCGACGCAGTTGCTCAAGTAGAGGCTGTATTGGTTAACGAATTAACTCAATCTATCAACAAATACATCTTAGATAGAATCTTTAAAAATGGTGTAACTAACGCTTACCAAGTATCTCAAGTAGACGGTACTGTTCTTTCAGCTGCATTTACTACAGGTGCTACTGGAGTTGTTACTATCCAACTTGGTACTGATAACACTGGTGTATCTCGTTCTGTAAACGTAAACTCTGTAGCAGTTAACACAGGTGGTGAAACTCAAGGTACTCTACAACGTAGAATCCTTACTAAAGTTCTTGCTGCTTCTAACTTAATCGCTACTCGTGGTCGTAGAGGTCCTGCTACATTCGCTGTAACAGGTGGTAAAATGGCATCTGCAATGCAAGACATCGCAGGTTTCGTACCTTACCCACTTTCTAACACTGTAAACCAAGCTGGTGGATCTCTTTATCCAATCGGTGCAATTGCAGGTGTTACTGTGTATGTAGATCCAAACAGAGACTTTAACGATGTTAAAATCGCTGTAGGACGTAAAGGTGATGGTAACTCTCCTGGTTTAGTATTCATGCCTTACTTAATGGCTGAATCTGTTGAGACAATCGCAGAAGGAACTATGGCTCCTAAAATCGCGGTTAAATCAAGATTCGATTTAGTAGACGCAGGTTTCCACCCTCAAACTATGTACTACACATTGAACTTCTCGTTCAACGGTGTTGATATCATCTAATCTTAGATAATACGCAATAGTTAAAAAGGTCCACTTCGGTGGACCTTTTTTTATCACAACTTTCTTGAATATATAAAATAAAGAACAACCGTGGATAAACTTCCAACATTTGAAAAATTTAATAATACAAGGTTTATTAAGGAAACTTACCACTTAGTGGAAGGACATATGTCATACGATGAGTATAACGAGTTAATTGGAGAAGGCTTCTTTGATTTTTTAAAAGGACTTTTTACTAATCCATTACAAAAAAGAAAACTTGATAAACTAGGACAAGATCTTCTTAAAACTAAAATTGAGTTAATGAAACTTGAGATTGAGGAAGATGCTGTTAATTCCATTAAAGCACAACTTAATACAATGACTCGTGGACAATCTGACTATGAAGCTACTAATGTTAAGGTTGAGGTTGCAGACAGAGCAAAGGCAACTAAGATTACATCATTACAGGATCGTGAATTAGCTATAGTTGATCAAATGGATATAATTGGTAGTACATCAGATAAACTTCAAAAATACGTAGATAAAATTAAATTTGAGATTCGTATTAAAGCAAATGATGCAACTATTAGAATTGCCGACGGCGAAGTTGAACGTATCTTAAGAGATCTTAAATCACAGGATATGAAAGCTGTAAAGGATTTAGATAAGGAATTAAAATAATAAAACATTACATACAAATGAAAAAACAACTAGTTAACTTTGAACATTTTAATATCATTAAGGAAGCTGAAGAAAAATTAGATGCCTACTTAGATAACATTGCTGAATCTTTACTTATTGAAGCAAAAAAACCGAAATCATGGGATAGCATGTTTGCAATGAATGCTATTGCTGACTATGAAGCTGGTAAGTTTGATCCAGATAATGATGCTTCTCTTGCTAAATGGGAAAAAGATTATAATGGCGGTGTAGCGCCAAAACCAGGATTTGAAACCTACGATATTATTGCTTATGCATTAACTACAGGTAAAAAGCCAGATGGTACACCTATTAAGGAATCTGTGATTAATGAAGCAGAACCTGCTAAAGCAAAAACCAGATTAGGTGCTGCATTAGGTAGTCCTGTTAAATTTATTAAGATTAAAAATAATGCTAAAAAATATCAACAGACTTTAGTACAAAAAGCTCTTAATAATCTGGATTACGAAAAGAAAAAACAAGCAGCTGGTGGGGAAGTAGATAAAGATAAAATGGAAGTACTTAAAGCTGCTAATACTGCAAAGAATCAGGCACTTACTGATAAGGGTACTGCGATTGCAGATAGAATGAAAGATCTTGCAACTAGTCCTGGTTTGGAAAAGGTAAAAACTCTTGCAATGTCAAAGGCTAAAGTTGCTGCGGCTGAAACTGCGCTTAAAGGTGCAGATGCTGAAGAATCAAAACAGCTTAAGATTAGGATTAAGGAATTAAATGCTAAAGCAGCTGAGGCTGAAAAGGCAATTAAAGATTATGAAAAGGATGAACCTCAACAACAGGAAGCTCCTCAACCACAGGAAGCTCCACAGCAGCAGGAAGCTCCTAAAGTAAAAGAAGATCCTAATAAAGAAGATAACACCGAAAAGATAGCTGCATTGGATTCTAAGATTGATGGTTTAAAACAGGATAAGAAAACTAAAGAAGACCAACTTAATTCAAAAAATCACCCTGATGTTTTAGCTGTTGAGGTTGCGATTAAATCTGCTGAATTAGAAAAAGCTAAATTAAGCGATAATACTGACTCTATTAAATCTGCTGAAGCCGCTCTTAAAACTGCAAAGGCTGACCAAAAAGAAGCGGTTGATGCCGAGGCTGAAACGGAAGACACACCGCAGAATAATTCATATGAATATGTTAGTGAATCTGTTTCAGATAAGTTTAGAAGATTAATGACCGAGCAAATACTAAATGAAGGTGTATATACCCCAATACGTTTAACAAACATGTTAATCGATGACATTATAGCAGGTAAGAGAGATGGGATACACCCTCCAGATGCAAATGAACTTAAGGAGTTAGCATTGAAAAGAATAGGACAAAAAAGGTTACAAAAACAAGACATAGATGCTGTGATTAGCAGCTGGGATAGTTCAATAAGCTACGCAAAAAAAACTAAAAGGTTAAAATAATTATTGGATGTACAAAGTTCGTAAAATAAACTTTGGTTGGTATAAAAGGAGGCATGGTATCTTATTGGAAAACCTGCCTCCTTTAAAGCAACGATTGCTTTTAGAAAACCATTTTATGAAATGGTTAGACTCAGATCCTCAAACCTTTGAAATAGTTTTTAAAATAGAGGACATGCATGAACATGAAAAGAATCCAAATAAAATCCTATGGAATCCTTTTAGAGAAACCTTTACTACAATTAAAGAAGTTGAGGCTGACTCAAATTTAGTAGATTGGACTTGCGCAATTTGCCCGTCAGAAATCAAAACTAGAATGGATTCTAAAAAGGTTGAAAATTTTGTTTGTAAGAAATGTTCAGAAGCTCATAACTCACGGAATAAAAGAGTTGATCAAAGAATAATAGATTCGTCCATACGGTTTACTAAGCACTGTAAATCTCTGTTAAAAGGTGAACAAAGAGAGTTTTTAACCCATATCCGTAGATCATCTAAGGGATAGCGCCTGTTCAAAACTAATCTTAGGCCAAACCTTTAGGGAACTTGTCATTGAAGCATTATAAACTTCCACTTTCTTTTGTTTTAAAAGATCTGCTAGTATTTGGAAGCCTGGTATAAATTGATCTCTATAGATATTATCTCCTGTTACTGGAACCGGATAGCCGTCATGATAATGACCTTTTTTACCATCATTATGCATATCATATCCTAATAGGACTATTCTTTTGGCTCCCAATAGATAAGCTAAGTTTATTGCAGCATATCCGCTGTTATTACCATGACACAGCGCATCTTTAGATTCTTCTAAACCAAACTTATTGCTTTTTCTTAAAACCTTAACATCTGCAGGATATGTCACATGATGTCTAATGGTGTATTTCGGTCCTTTGAATTTGTCGATGTCTTGTTTATACCAACTATAAACTCTTGAATCGGTCCAATACATAACATCAGCCGATGGATATGATAGAATTGATTTGTTTATAGCAATTGTTCTTTTCCCAGCAAGACTATTCCAATTAAAGTTAGCCAATGAAGGACCACCGCCAATTACATAAACTGTTTCACCAGCCCATATAGGTTCAACCCTAGATATTGTTTTATTGTCATGTCTTTGTAAATTTACATTAACATTTCGTCTGTGTACTGTTGGGATGTTTTCAGGAGCAACATTAATTTTACTTACCTTACTTGAATCATGACCTTTTTTGATAATAGTAACATCATTTGTTCTTTCCTTAATAATAGGGATTAATCTTTCGTTACCGAGTATCTTTCGTATTCTCCTCATAATAGGTTGATTTTTTTATTTATTTACATTAAACCATCGTATGATTCTACATATAAAAATAAACAATCTCAAACATGCGGAACATTCAAAACATCCTTCTTACTGAGAAGTATCGTCCACAAAACCTGGATGATCTTATTACACCTAAAAGAGTAGGTGATAAGTTATCTAAAGGAGTTTATCAACATTTACTTTTGCACGGAAGTCCAGGAACTGGTAAAACATCTGCGGCTAAAGCATTAGTAAAACATTTTAAACATCCTTATCTTTACATTAATGCTTCAACTGATACTTCGGTTGATGTTGTAAGAAATCGTATTACTGATTTTTGCGCAAACCGTTCCATTATGGATGAACCTGGCAAACTTAAGGTTATTATCTTAGATGAGATCGATGGTGTATCTGACCAGTTCTTTAAAGCTCTTCGTGCTACGATGGATCAGTTTGCATCAAATGCAAGGTTTATTGCAACATGTAATTACATTAATAAAGTACCTGATCCAATTCAATCAAGATTTGAAATGATTGATTTTGATTTTACAAAGGAAGAGGAAACCGAAATCATGAAAGGTTACATTGTTAGAATCTTACAGATCTGTAAAGAAGAAGGTATTGGAATTGATAAACTTGCTGCAGTAGAATTAGTAAAACGTAAATTTCCAGATCTTCGTAATATGCTTAATCAATTACAAGGATTTAAATCACAAGGTATTGAAAAAATAACGATTGAGGATATTAAGAAATTTAGTTCTGTTTACAAAGACGTATTTGATCTTATCATTGATAATACAGATCCTGTAAAAAATTATCAGTATATGTTATCAAATTATTCAAATAGAGTTGATGATGTACTATCCTCGCTTGGCGTTGAATTTATTCAATACTTACAACAGGAAAGACCTTCTTACATTAATTTTATTCCGCAAGTAGTTGTAACGGTTTCTAAATATCAGTCACAAAGGCAATTGGTAATTGATCCTGCGGTATCAATGTTGGCCTGTATTTATGAATTACAATCAATCGTAAACGGAGCTTAGTATGACACCTGAATTTTTAGCCTTACTTGTTTTAAATTTGCCGAACAGTTATGAATTAGGCGAAACTATTAGAAAGTTTCATTTCTTTTATGAAGATAATTCAAACACTATGACAATAGCGGAAATTGAAACGGCCTTTATTAAAAATCATCTTAAGAAAGGGATTAACTTTCAGAAAGTAGGATAACATGTTATAATTTATTAAATAAGAAATATAATGAGAAAAAATGGCAGACATACCCTAGTTATAGATGGAAACTATTTTCTATTTAGAACACTATATGTATTGCCTCATCGTAGTAAATCTAAATCTTTGCTAGAATCAAACGAAGAGGTACAATCTTTTATGTCAAAACTGGCAACAGATTTTTCATACCAGGTTAGATTATTCGAAGGTCTTATAGATAAGATCGTTTGGACAGTAGATTCACGCTCTTGGCGCAAGGATTTTTACCCAGAGGCAGATTATAAAGGAAATCGTAAACAGGACAGCAGTATTAATTGGGAAAACTTTTCAAAAGTTTCAGATGACTTTATTAATATTCTTATCAGTAAGGGTGTAATTACATCTAAGGTGGACGGTGCAGAAGGTGATGATTTAATGTATGCATGGAATACAGAATCGTTAGCCAACGATAAATCGGTAATTATGTTTACCGGTGACCGTGATATTGTTCAACTTGTAAATAAATCACCTAACGGATCTCATACTATTCTGTTTTCACCAGCACATAAAAAACTATACACTTATCAAGGTTTTTCTGAATGGATGAATTCTGATGATGAGGTGGAGTCGACTGATATTTTTGATATGATGAAGGTATCTGTATCTCCAGAAAATCAAACCAAAAAACTTCTACAAGTTTTAGTAAAAAAGAAAAAGGTTTCAATATTAGAAGTTGATCCAGAAGAATTCCGTTTTGCCAAAGTACTAACCGGAGATTCTGGTGATAATGTATCACCTGCATATTGGTATGTACTAAATGGACGTAGATATGGAATTAGTGATAAAAAGGCATCAGAAATAATTTCTGAGTTTAAACAGAAACATGGTACTCTTTCTCATATGTATTTATACAATACAGAACTAATAACAGATCTTGCTAACATAATCATTAGGGTTATGAAGGCAAAACATATGAGCAGAGAACAGATCATTGCTAACATTAGATCAAATGTAAATCTAATGGTTCTTTCAGCAGAATCCATTCCAGACGGTATCCTAGATGAAATGTTCAGATTTGTTGAATCAAAAATGAATCTTAACGCGGTTGATCTAAAAGGAATTTCTTCAATGAAATCCTTATTGGAAGGAACTTCATATAAAGCCGATGAAGGCGGTATTTCAGTTTCATCTAAAATATTTAAAGATGATGAAGATGATTCTACTGATTTTTCATTCATTAAGGATCGTAAATCACAAAACAAAATTTTCTAATAGGTTTTAAGGTTTTACTTTAAAACAAAAAGGATTATTGTCTTATAAATATAAAAATGCAACTATTCGATTATATCAAGGTTTTATTTGGGAAGGATGAACATTGGGATAAAGTTTCCAATTATGATAAGTCCAGGAATTCATTTATGACAAATAGATTTATGGGAATTAAATTTCCGGTACAAGCAAATCTATTTAATACATTGAAAACTGACCCAGTAGGTCAAGCAGAAGCATGGAGAATGGTTGCTTCTAAATTTAATAAAGTTCCTGGCTTTATTTACACAAAGGTTAAAAAACAACCAAAAGAAAAAGAATGGATTCCTGAACCTAAAGCAGTTGAACTTTATATGAAGTTTAATGAAATAGGACACAGAGAATTTAAAGAAGCTATTCAATACAACCCATCTCAAGTTAAAGCCGCGATAGATATTTTAGAAAAACAGATGGGCAATGATGCTAATAGATAACACTTTTGAATTTGGGATTCCAACACATATTAGTTTTACTCTCTACAAGTTTGATTACATAGATAGTATCATAATTTCTAGAGTCTTAAAGGAATGTAAGAATTGGAATACCACTAATGAAAACATATACACAGTTAAGGCAGAGTCTTTTAAATCTGCAATCATTGGTAGTAAAAGATTAAGGACCGAAATTCAAAAAACCGAAGTTCATGGCCTTTCTCCTACACCAGGACTTAAACCAAATTCCATTTCTTTCTTATGGGCTATTTTGGAAAGATTACCAAATTTAGATTGGTTGACGTTTGATATTTCGTATGATAAAAAATTCACAAGATTAATTAAGATTGAAAATAGGGAGGTTCAGAGTTTCTATTTTAGAATAGACGAAGGTATTTTTGATCTTACGAGAGTATTTGACAGGGAATCATTGGATACTATTAATCGTAAGATGATCCAGTTTGGTGTTATGCCAAATAAGTACCTTGAACGTCTGCCTTATTTTTATATGAAAGCTTCTCTTCTGTTTGAAGCATTAGGACAACTTGAAATGGAGGAGTCCTTAAATACATTTGAATTACTTGATCAAATAGATCCTAAACTCGAGGAAGACGATCCAATACTTTTAGTCATAACAGATTATACACCATACTAAGGGAATATATAAACAAAAATATTCCCCTATGATTAGGTTTTTAAGAAGATGTTGTGAATCAAAGAGAGAATGCATTACATACCTGGTTGTTTTTCTTTGGGTCCTTGTAGGTATTGTTGCATCATATTTCAACACAAATTTTACTGATTTAGCTGCGTATTTCGTTTCATTGACTGGTTTCGTTGCTGCTTATATTTTTGGAGAAAGTGTAAGGAAAAGTACCAAAACATCCATATTTTTAGGAGGTCCTACTAGTAAAAGAGAAGCTATGATGTACATTACAATTGCATTATGGTTAATCGTTGGTGTTTGGGTTATTGCTAAAAATGCTGATTTAATGGGAATGAGCGCGTATTTTGCAGCATTAACACCGTTCGTAGGATCATACATTATTGGGGAAACATTTAAAAAAGAAAACGGATCAGATGACTCTGATGTTGGACAAATAAATTCGTAACTTAATGGCCGTTAATGGATCACAAACAAATGAAAATGGCGATGCTATTTTAATTAGTCTTCAAGAACCTTATAAAGATGTTGTTGAGGTATTAGGATTTTCTGATGAAACTTCTGGAGAATCTACATCTGTGTATTTTAATAAATCATTTAGATGGGGTATAGATGGTGTCACATATTCTGATTGGATTCCTTTATCTAATGCGAGTCTAGAGGGTTTATTATTAGAACCGATAAATCCATTTTGGGTTCAGTATAAGTATGAACAGGTGGGCGATGGCACACTAGAATTTAAGTCTATCGCATTAGAAATAGTTACAGACGGCGGAGTTATTTGTAAAGTACCACAAATTAATTGCTGTGATAGCAACTCTCAAACTGGTGCGCAAAACCTTGTGGTTGATTGTTGTGCAGGGTCATGGAATCCTTATGATATCTCTAGAGCTGTACAAACATATAAACAACTTTCTGCGGTTGCATCAAATCTATTTGGATTCTGTGTTAAGTATTTTAAAACTTCAGCGGATCAACGAAGTAGAGATGTAATACTTAAAGAATATTCTTTATTTAATGTTATTTCAACAGCTGAGGTTAAAGTATTATTCCCGGATAACCAATTACCAACGCAGGAGATATCTTTTAATCCACTTATGATGGACTTTCCAGTATTATTTGAAATCCATATTGTTAAATCTGCATTTGAACAAGTGTTCGGTGTTGGAGCAAAACCTCAAATGAGAGACTATATGTATTTTGAACAGTACCTAAATACAATGTATGAAGTTGATGCAGTTTCTGAAGCTGATGACTTTTTATATAGCGGTTCATACTGGAGAGTAAGTGTAACACCGTATCAACAGAGAACAGCTGTTCTTTATCCTGATAAGAATATTGAAGAACTTAAAGATTCTCTAGTTAGTAGTGAAGATAAATTTGCCGAAGAAAGAAATGCTGAATTTGATGATGTTAGAAAACCTAATCAGTATAACACAATAGGTACCTTAACCAATGATTATGTTAGAAGAATCCTTGATAAGAAATTATTAATTAAGGAAGAAAACATTTATAATAACTGGACAATAGTATCAAAGTATAATTACCAACTAGGATCAATGCCTAAGTTTTCAGATGCAGTAGAATATCGATATAATCAAGGATGGACTGATAAACAAGATCGTGCATTTACATTTTGGATAAGACCTAAATACATTAACCCAATTGGGTCAAATATTTCAATAACCAGTATCAGCGTTAGTAGTGGAAAAGTAAAACTTAATACTCCAGGTTTACCAACAGGAGGTTCTGCAATTAGTGTAGGTGATTGGATTAATGTTGCTGGTACAACTTCATATAATGGAATTCATAAAGTTATTGCAATTGGAACAACATCAATTGATATTGATACAGCATATACAACAAATACGTTCCAAGGTACACCAAGATTTAATAAAGAAGTAAGTAATCAATTTTTTGTATATGAAAATTCATTAATACCACCTTCTGCTGTTGTATCTTTTACTCATACTCCTAATTGGTTTATTGTTGAAATAAACGGTACATATTTTAAGTTTAATCTAAAGGCACAAAATGTTACATTACTTAAAGATTCTTGGTATGGGATTGTAATTAATCTTAATAACATAGCAAGACAATTAAGTTTATTTGTGTATGAAATTATAACACCATCTGGTGCGATTAATCCAAACATAAGTTCTACATTAAGTAACATATTTATTGAAACTAAGGATTATACACCAGTTAATGTTATAAATTCAAATAAATGGAGATTATTAGGTTGTTCTATGGACATTACCAATATTCGTATTTGGAAAAAACCGATTGAAGAAGAATTACAAGATTTAATACTTTGTCAATATGTAGTAAAAGATACTCATCTAACAGAATTATTGGATAACGCTGCTCCGCAATTATTACTGCCTAATCAATCCAACCCTCGATAAGTAGAATATATAATCTAAATTGATGGTTAATGAAAGAAGATTCAAAAGAAAGATTTAGAGATACACTTGGTGATTTATTAAATGACTTACCTGATGAAGTTCCTGGTTTAGATGATATGCCTCAGCTTCCTAGGGTAAGAGCTGAAAATACACAAGTTGCTTTAACCGAAAAGGCAAAGAATAGAGCACAGAGGGTTATGAATAACCTTCTTAAGTTTTATCTTAGCGAACAAATTATCGAAGAACACGAATACATTAAAGCAAAAGCAGAACTTGATGAATATGCTTTAAGTATGTTAATTCGCCAGATGCAGAACAGTGAATCTGCAATAGCTACCTTAATGGATACGATTAATGAAGGTGACACCTCTCCTAGAATGTTTGAGGTATTAAGTGATCTTCAACGAACTCTACTCGATATCATTAAGAGTCAAACTATGTACATGGTTGCAATTGAAGAAAATGCAAAAAAGATGTCTAGGGATATCGATGTATATCATGGTGGTGGTGAAAGCCAATCTACTAAAAAATCAAACGGACAGAGCGGATTAAAAACAAGAGGTACTAAAGACCTTATGAGAGCTTTGCAAGATAGTATTAACGAAGACGAAATACAAGATGTCGATGGAGATCAAGATGAAGAATAAAAATGTTCTTGTTAAAGAACTACAAGAAGAACAGGTTTCACCTAGCGGTATTATACTTACTACTGAAAAATATAATCGTAAAGCGATTGTAATTAAATCTGCAACTGATGAAGTAAAAGTAGGAGATACCATTATTAAAACTTTAGGAAAGGGAACCGTGTTTAAAATAAATGGCGAGGAATATGAAATTCTACACGAAGGACATATACTTGCAGTTATAGAATAACTATGGCACAGAAACCACAAGCACCTAGTGCAGGATTTGATTTTCAAATTGGAAAGGCCGAAGAAACCTTTTCGTGGACTAGCGAAAAAGTAGAGCAACTTATGCTTGCTTTAGAAGAAGGTTATAAACCTAAAGCAACTCCGTTCTATGAAGGTAATCCAAACTTAAGAAAAGGCAACATTGTTTTTAATTATACTCCACATGAAATAAGGGAGATTAAGAAATGTGCAACTGACATTGTGTACTTTGCAAATACATATTGTACAGTTATGACTGACCATGGTCTACAAACGATTGAATTGAGACCGTACCAGGAAGAAATGTTAAGACAATTTCAAGGAGAACGATTTAATGTTTGTTTAGCAAGTAGACAGATTGGTAAGACAATATGTTCTTCTATTTTTATTGCATGGTACTCCTTATTTAATTATGATAAAAATTCTCTTGTTCTTTCAAACAAAG
>JGI24766J26685_10000007_pt1 | contig 47862 bp, 34 predicted proteins | sample SanBayMetagenome_FD_26685 | JGI IMG/M metagenome (IMG submission 26685)
GGTTTCAGCGGCGGTGGTTTCAGCGGCGGTGGTTTCAGTGGTGGATTCGGTGGCGGGGGGTTCGATCCGTCTAGCTTCATATCCCGCATGGACACCAACGGCAACGGCTCGATCGATCCCGAGGAGGCCCAAGGCCCAGCGAGGTTCATGCTCGATCGGATGGCCAGAAACAACCCAAAGATCGACCTTTCCAAACCCATCCCAATTTCGGTCATCACCGAATCGTTCCAACAGATGCGAAGCGGTGGATCCTTCGGCGGGGGATCTTGGGGGGGCGGTTCCTGGGGTGGTGAAACCTCCGATGAAAGCGTCGCGGGTGCCTCGAGCAGCTCACTGGTTCCAGGCTTTGGCGTGAAAATCGACCGCGTCCCAGTCCCAGGCTTCGGCGCATCGGGCAAAACCCCACCGACGAAAGTCGAAGACCAAGACCTTCGCGACGCCGACGAACGCATGCGTCGCTACGACCGAAACAACGACGGGGGGATCGACGAATCCGAATACCGCGAAACCCGATGGAACGAACAGATGTCCCAATGGGATTCGAACAAGGACGGGAAACTCACCCGAGAAGAAGTCGCCGTGCGCTACGCTCGACGCCGTCTCCTGAACGCCAACCAAGCCGCACCGGAACAGTCTCGCAACGGCTGGGAGGCTCGCAGCCGCGGTGATGGACGAGGCGACCCCCAAGCCGCTGGAGCCCAAGCCGGACGTACTGAAGGGGACCAAAAAGTTGCCCACCCTTTCGAAAAACGAGCCAGTTTCCGAACCTCCGATAGCTCGGGAAATGCCCCCCGACCCTCCGGCATGCCCGAGTGGTTCGTCCGCGATGACACCAACCTGGACAACCAAGTTTCTATGGGCGAGTTCGCCCGCAAATGGGACGCATCGACCCTCGAAGACTTCTACAAGTTCGATATCAATCAGGACGGATTTATCACCGTCCAGGAATGCTTGGCCGCCGTCAAAAAAGGTTACCTCAAAGGCTCCGGAAGCTCCAGCAGCATCGCAAGCTCCGATGGATCCGCGAGCCCCGGTGCCCCTGCCTCGAATTCATCGGGCAGTGCCTCTGCCCCAGGTGCTGGTGCTTCCGGTACACCGAGCACCAACTCTGCCGCGCCGATGAGCGCCCCGATCGACGAACGCATGAGAGTCTTCGCGAAACGAAGCATCGACAGGGCTGACAAAGACAAAAACGGATTTCTGACCCCCGACGAGTTCAAATCGACCCGAAGCTCTTTCGGCGATGTCGACAAGGATAAAAACGGCAAAATCGATCTGGATGAATATGTCCAGTTCAGCAACTCGCGTTAAACCAACCATCGCCTAAATCCAATCCAACTCTATCGTCTGTGCCGTCTATGATCCAGCCTTTGATCCAGCTCTCCTTTGCTCATTTGAAGATTGTCGCTCGCTTGAAGCTTCCCAAAAAATCCCCAGCCCTCGTGGCCTGGATGCTATGTTCGCTCCTGGGAATCCTCTCGAGCCAGGCACTGGCTCAAGTTGCACTCGATTCGGCCTTGCAAGCGACCGCTTCGGAAGCTTCAGAACGTTGGGTCGGTTGGCTCGAAACGAAATCCCAAAACCTCCGATTGATCGTGTCTCTCTCCTCGAGCGCAAAAGGCTCCCCGACAGGAACAGTCACCAGTCCAGACCAATCCGAAACCTCTGTCCCGATCTCCAACGCCTCGATCGATGACCAAAGGCAATTGCGCTTTCAAGTCGCCCCGGAAGGGATCGGCTCGGCAGCCTACGCCTTCGAAGGCTCGTTCCAAGGGGATGGACTCTCAGGCATCCTCGAGCAATCCGGCTCCAAGCTTCCTATTCAATTCGTAAAAGCATCTTCGCTCCAAGCCGAAGACAGCCAGCGACTCGGAGCCGACTCGGTTTGGTCAGGTTCCCTCGAGGCCGGGTCTAGAAAAGTCCCCCTTCGATTCCGCTTCTATGACTCGGCTCCCTTTGCCTCCCGAGACAAACCTCGGCTGCTCTTTGACTCCATCCTCGAGAAAGCCAATGGCTTTCCCATGAGCATCTCGATCAACGAAAAGGGACTCTACGAATTTTCGATCCCTGCGATTCCAGGCAATGCGAAGTACACCGCAGAACTCTCGGACGACGGGAAGATGCTTACGGGCAAATTCCAGCAGGGATTCCTTCCAATCCAACTCGACATGCAGCGGATCGATGTGAAGCCGGTCGATTCGGTCGGCGATGTGCCGACATCCGAGCAGGCGATCCAAAAGGTCCTTGGCCAAGACCATCTGACAACCTACCTGCTGGCCCTTGCAAAAAACAATAACCTCCGTGAGACTCCAGAGTCCCAACCATCATTGGACGAAACAGAAAATGCCAAAGCTCCCTTGGCGATGGATAAGAAACCTCTGGCACAGCGAACCTCTGCTCCCGATGGTCTTCTCGAAGAGCCTTTCGTTGTCGAACGGTTCGATAGCCGCAAACCACTCCTGAACGAGCTCGGCAAACGGGCCGACAACCGATTCGAACTCGCTGGCACCATCACTTTCCCCAAAGGCTTCGACCCCAACGCGCAATACCCGGCCGTCGTCCTGATCACCGGAAGCGGGCAGCAAGATCGCGATGAAACCATCGGCAGACATAAACCGTTCAAAGAGATCGCAAACCACCTAGCCTCCCAGGGTATGGTGGTCCTCCGCTATGATGACCGTGGTGCTGCCGAGAGCACCGGCGACTTTGCCCAGGCCACCAGCTTGGACTTTGCTGAAGACGCACTGGCCGTTTGGCATTTTGCAAGGAAGATCGAAGGCGTCGACCGCACCCGCGTCGGACTTCTCGGACACTCCGAAGGTGGAATCATCGGTCCGACGATCGCCGCATGGCAACGAGAAGTCGGCTTCTTGATCCTCATCGCTCCGCCGATCCTTCCAGGCTCCGAAATTTTAAGCAGTCAAATCGATCGAATCGCCGAACTCCAGGGAGTAGGCCCGGAGGATCGCGCCGCTGCGAACTCGCTACAACGTGAACTGCAGCAGATCGCTTTGAAGTACCCAGCCAATGACGAAGCTGCATTGAGCGACGTGCGCAAGGCCATCGTCGAGCGATGGGAATCGCTGGGACAACTCTCGCAGGCTGTCGCGGGGACCGGTGAGACGACTCGCAAAAAACAACTCATCGAGGCGATTTCTACCCAGTTCAAAGGTCTGCAATCCCCTTGGATGCGCCACTTCCTGGCTTACGACCCTGCCGCAAACTGGGTGCTATTTGATTGCCCCGTTTTGGCCATCTGGGGCGAGAAGGACACTCAAGTTCTTTTCGAAGCCAATCGAACCAAACTCCAAGACATCATCACCCACAACTTGAACCTACAAGCGGATTTGGTCGTCCTACCGGGGCTGAACCATCTGCTGCAAAAAGCCGATACCGGGCTGCCTGAGGAGTACGACCGAATCGATCAAGCCATCGAACCGCTGGCTTTGGAACTCTTCAGCAACTGGCTCAAGCTGAGCAAAATTCTTCCCTAAAGTCCGCAAGCCTTCGAGTCCAAGGACAACCCCAGGCGACGTGCACGATGAAAACAAGATGGATGGAACACGAGTCGGCCAGCAACAACGACATTCGCGATGAGATCTACCGGCTCTTGATGGGCATGAAACCCGGCGAGAGCATTTGCCCCTCGGATGCGGCAAGAGGCTTCGGTTCCAAGTGGCGTCAACTCATGACCCACGTTCGCGAAGTGGTCACCGATATGGCTCGCGACGGTGCGATCGAAGTCACGCTCCGTGGTGAACTCATCGACGTCGAAGAAGTGGACCTCGAATCGATCCGAGGTCCACTGAGAATCAGGCTAGCTCCGAAACCCAGCGACTCGCATTGACCGAGTGCGGGGAGGGTACTTTAATCGAGCACTGTAGCAATCCGGCCTATTGGTACGCAAGTTACCGCGAACTGCCTCGATCACCGAGCGGTATCGCCCCAGTTCAAACAGTCATCGACTATTCGACGACCTTCGCATCGATCCACTTCATGAGCCCGCGAAGACGTTGGCCGACTTGCTCGATCTGATGCTTGCGCTCCAGACGACGCGAGGCCTTGAAGGCCGGCGCACCAGCTTTGTTTTCCAGGATCCACTCTTTGGCGAATTGGCCGGTTTGGATTTCCCGAAGGATCTTTTTCATCTCCTTCTTCGTCTCGGGAGTGATGATCCGAGGTCCGCGGGTGTAGTCGCCGAACTCGGCGGTATTGGAGATGCTATAGCGCATGTAGTTCAGACCTCCCTGATAGAGTAGATCGACGATGAGCTTCAACTCGTGCATGCATTCGAAATAGGCCATCTCGGGCTGATAACCGGCTTCGACCAATGTTTCGAAACCAGCTTTCACCAATTCGCTCACACCGCCGCACAAGACGACTTGTTCGCCAAAAAGATCGGTTTCGGTTTCTTCGGCGATGGTCGTTTCGATCACACCCCCTCGGGTCCCACCGATCCCCTTGGCATAGGCCAAGCCGATTTTTTTGGTCGTTTCGCTAGCTCCGGTCCCTAGAGCGATCAAGCAAGGAACTCCGCCCCCCTTGGTGTATTCGCTGCGAACCAAGTGGCCGGGGCCTTTGGGTGCCACCAGCAGCGCGTCGACACCCTTTGGGGGATCGATCTGGCCGAAGTGCAAATTGAATCCGTGGGAGCACATGAGCACATTGCCTGGAGTAAGATTCGGCTTGATGTGCGTCCGATACAAATCGCCTTGGACTTCGTCGGGAAGCAAAACGTTGATGATATCAGCCTTGCGACTCGCTTCGTCGATCTCAAGCGGTTGGAAGCCGTGGCTGACTGCCAAATCGTAGTTCTTGCTCCCGGGGCGTTGGCCGATGATGACCTTGCAACCGCTATCACGCAGGTTTTGTGCTTGCGCATGGCCTTGGGATCCATAGCCCAAAATCGCAATGGTTTTGTCTTTGAGAACCGATAAATCCGCGTCTTGTTCGTAGTAAATTTTTGCAGTCATGCTTGGTCAACCAGGGAAGGAATGGAGAGTTAGGAGTGAGAGGATGCGTTGTCAAAATCAGCGGTAGGTCCGTCGATGCAGACATTGGGATTGCTGCCACGGACCATGGCAATTCGACCCGTGCGTACCAATTCGTTGATGCCGTAGGGCCTCATGCGTTCGATGAAGGCTTGGACTTTGTTCTCCCGGCCGGAGATTTCGATCATGATCTCTTCGGGGCCCACATCGACGATCCTGGCGCGGAAGATTTCTGCAAGCTCTCGAATTTCACTTCGTTTGGCTCCGTCGGGTGCCGAGACCTTGATGAGCATCAAGTCCCGTTCGACATAGTCGTTCGAACTGATGTCCTGCACCGAAACGACCGTGATGATCTTTTCGAGTTGCTTGCGGACCTGTGCCAAGACCCGATCGTCTCCACGGACGACGAACGTCATTCGCGAGAGACCTGGGATCTCGGTTTCGCCTACCGCAAGCGAATCAATGTTGTATCCTCTAGAAGCAAGCATTCCGGAAATGTGCGCAAGAACACCTGGCACATTTTGAACGGTAGCCGATAGCACGTGTCGCATCGGACCAAGACTCATCAATTGGGTTATGGAGATTGTCCACCAGGTCGCGGGATAGCCCGCGACTGGACGTTTGCTGGACCGGGAATCATAGGTCCAATCGGATATTTCCTCAAGGGATACCTCAAGGGTTAACGGTAGGCAAACAGATGAACTCTGAGCGACAAGGCTACGAACTGATCGACTTTGGCGATGGCCGTAAGCTCGAAAGATTCGGCTCGATTACCGTAGATCGTCCCGCTAGGGGAGCCTGGACCCCCAAGGCGATTCCCGAAGCTTGGGAATCAGCAGAACTGATTTATCGCGGTGAGCGAATGAACGCAAGCGATGGGAGTTGGCAAGTCCGTTCGGAATCGGGCCGGAATCTTGCTGAATTGATGAAAGGCTGGGAGTGCAAGACTCGGGGGCTGAACTTGCAGATTATCCCTCAGAGGACAGGCCAACTCGGCGTCTTTCCCGAGCACTGGAGTCTTTGGGATTGGTATTCTCGAATCATTCAGGAAGGATTGACTCGGGGGCCGGTTCGCGTCTTGCACTTGTTTGCCTATACCGGCTCGAGCAGTTTGTGGATGGCCTCGCATGGGGCGATGGTCACGCACCTCGATGCAATGAAGCACGCGGTGGATTGGGCAAGGGTCAACGCCAAGTTTTCGGGGCTTGAGGACAAGCCGATCCGCTGGATCGTCGAGGATGCCCGCAGGTATGCGGCCCGAGAGCTCAAACGCAACAGTCGCTATGAACTCGTCGTACTGGATCCACCAAGCTACGGACATGGACGCAACGGGGAGGCTTGGGAAATCCACCGCGACCTTGTTTCGCTTATGAAGGACTGCTGGCACCTTCTATCAGAGAATGCGATCGGCGTGGTTTTGACAAGCCACAGCCTGAACATATCGGCCAAAGAACTGAGGATGGAATTGGAGTCGGCCACAGGGAAAACCAACCGGATTCAAACGGTTGTTTTTCCCTCTTTCTTGGAGGATTGCTCCGGCCGTCGGTTAGAATGTGGAGAGGGAATTCGGTTCGAACCGGTGGGGTCCATGGACCATTGAGGAGTCGCAATTCGATGGCAACTAACAGCGAGCCAAAGGCATCGTCGCAAGCCGTAGTTCTCTACGATGGTCAATGCCGTTTTTGCATAGGCCAGATCTCCAACCTTCGTCGGTTGGACTTATTTCATCGTCTTCGATTCGTCTCGTTGCACGAAGCTTGTGTGGCCCAGGATTACCCTGACTTGAGCCATGAGCAACTCATGGAGCAGATGTGGCTCGTGTCTCCCAAGGGGGACCGCTACGGAGGGGCTTATGCTCTGCGGTATCTCACCCGATTCTTGCCTGCGCTCTGGCCACTGGCTCCGGCGATGCACCTTCCAGGCCTGATGCCATTCTGGAATTGGATGTATCGGTCGATCGCCCAGCGGCGGTACAAGATTGCTGGTCGGGAGTGCCCCGATGGATCCTGCGCTTTGCATGCACAAGCCCCGAAACGATGAAGCCCATTAGGCCCGAAACAAAAAGCTAGCGTTTTCCGGACGGGTTCCGAATCCGTCTTGGTGCGAGTCCGATGGCTTGCTATGTTAACGGAGCGTTTTCGAGAAGGGGAGTCGCCAGGGATACGAAAGGAATCGGATCGATGTCCAAGTCGACAGATACAAAGCAAACGGTACATATCAGATGGTTGATTCGTCGAGATCTCCAAGCGGTACTCGATATCGAATCGGCTAGCTTCGAATATCCATGGACCGAGGAGGAGTTCATCAACTGCTTGCGCCAACGCGACTGCATCGGAATGGTTGCTGAATGCGCCGAGCAGGTCGTAGGATTCATGGTCTATGAGCTCCAGCCGACGAGCATTCACGTCCTATCGTTCGCAGTGCATCCAGAATTCCGTCGCAAATCGGTCGGAAGCGCTCTGATGGATAAACTGTTTTCCAAGCTGGCCTATCAACGTCGCAGTCGGATCCAGTTGGAAGTGCGCGAGACGAATCTTTCGGCGCAGTTATTCCTCAAGCAATTAGGATTCCGTGCCACAGGAGTCCTGAGAAGCTTCTACGAAGATTCAACCGAAGACGCTTTTTTGATGCAGTTTCGATCTGAGGCATCCCAGAGCGAGCGGATTCCGTCCGAGCAAATCCATCGGGACAAAGCGAGCTGAATCCGAACGGATCCCCTATTGGGCCGTTTGCTCAGAGGAAAAGAGTGTTTATGGTCCAGCGAAAAATCGTCTACCGTGCACCTCGGTTCGACGTCGAACAGGTCGTGGAAAAATTGCAAGACGGACGGGAGTTGCCAAGGACGATCATCAGGCACCCGGGAGCTGTTGTGATCTTGCCCGTGCTCGACGACGGACGTGTGTGTATGATCGAAACCTACCGCGTAGCGATCGATCGATGGCACTTAGAACTTCCGGCCGGTACGATGGACAAAGGGGTCCTGCCGATCGAGTTGGCTGCGATGGAATTGCAGGAGGAAACTGGCTACCTCGCCGACGAGCTGGTTTTGCTCCATAGCTTTGCGATGTCGCCGGGCATCTTGGATGAGAAAATGCACTTATTCTTGGCCCGGGGCTTGAAACCAGGCCCTGCGGCAAAAGAGCTAGGCGAGCAGATGCATAACGAGCTTTTGACTTGGTCGCAAATCGACCACATGCTCCGCGACGGTCAAATCGCCGATGCGAAAACTCTGGTAGGATTGCTTTGGTATTTAAGGTATCGCCAATATGCGTGAGAAACATCCATGAGGGAACTGCTCCAATCGAACAAACTCAAGTCCCGCACAAGGCTCAAAGCGGCCGCCGCGCATGTTGCGATCGAAGCGGCCCATGCTGGCTCAGTCGCTCTGCTTCACCACTTTCGAAAGCCCCTCGAGGTCCACAGCAAGGGGGTGGCAAACTACGTCAGCGAAGCGGATTTGGCCTCCGAATCGGCCGTCGTTCAGATCATCCAAGATGCGTTTCCAAGCCACGCAATTCTGTCCGAAGAGTCCCACAGCGATCGAGCCGATGCAGACCATTCGTGGATCATCGATCCTCTCGATGGAACGAACAACTACATCCACGGTATGCCCCATTTTGCCGTTTCGATCGGATACTACCAAAAAGGCCAAGGAGTCCTGGGGATTGTGACCTGTCCTGCCACCGGGGATTGGTATGTCGCAGGGCACGGCGAGGGAGCTTGGTTCAACGGCCAACAGATCCATGTCAGCAAGGCCCAGGGGCTCGAACAAGCGATGATCGCTTGCGGTTTTTACTACGACCGCGATCAGATGATGCAGTCGACCCTCGATACCATCGGAGATCTCTTCCGATGCCAAATCCACGGCATCCGGCGATGTGGCGCGGCCGCACTGGATTTAGCCTACGTCGCAGCCGGTTGGTTCGATGCGTTCTTCGAGTTCCAACTGAGCCCTTGGGATATCGCCGCCGGTGCGGTCTTGATCCAAGAAGCGGGTGGGCAGATCAGCGACTGCAAAGGTCAAACCATCGCGCTGAACCGACCGAGCAGCATTTGTGCTTCGAACGGAAAACTCCACCCGGCAATGCTCGATATCGTCTCAGATAGGATTTCTTGAAAGGGAGATAGAGGGGATTTGAACCCCCGACCTTCGGAGCCACAATCCGACGCTCTAACCAGCTGAGCTACTACCTCCATCGTGGTATCCCAAGTGTAGTAATCCGTCGTTTTTCAGTCAACGGCCCACTACGGATTGTCGCAACGATTGAAAAAAAAGCCTGCAACGTTACGATTTATTCTAGGTGCGGTCCCTCCAGACTTCCGAATCGTGGCCTCAGAAGGCTCTGTGTCAACCCTCGGCGGGCGGACCGATCTCGGTGGCAATCGTGGGATTCCCTGCAACGAATTTCCAGGTCGAATCTTTTATCCCAAGAAAACCTTAGGTGCATCCTATGAAGTATTCCCTCCCTGTCGCCCTTCTGGCGTGTTTCGCATCCGCACCTTTTGCAATCGCGCAAGAGTGGGCCGATGTGACGATCAAGTTCGTTCTCGATGGGGCTTCTCCTGCCGGAGCGGCCGTCAATGCCAACGCCGATGCGTTCTGTGCCAAGCAGCAAATCCCTTCGGAACGCTTGGTCGTCGACGGCAGCACCAAGGGAATCGCCAACATGGTCTTCATGATCGATGGCAAGCAAACGAAGCTCTCTGGCGATCAGATCCATCCGACGCTCAAGGATGCTCCGAGCACCAAGCCGGTTCTCGACAATGTCAATTGCCGATTCATTCCACACATCCTGCCAGTTCGTGTCGGGCAGACCATCGAAGTCAAAAACTCCGACTCCACCAGCCACAATGCCAAGTTCGTTTTCTTCAACAACGACGAGTGGAACCAGGTCATCCCCACCGGTGGTAGCAAAACACTTCAAATCAAAAAGGCCGAAAGTGGTCCTTCCAAAGTCGAATGCAACATCCACCCATGGATGACCGCTTACCACATCGTGACCGATCACCCTTATGTCGGTATCAGCAACGACAAAGGGGAAATCAAAATCGAGAAACTCCCAGCAGGAGTCGAACTGACTTTCAAACTATGGCACGAAGCTCAGAACAAATTTGACGAAGTGGCGGTCAACGGTAAGGCCGATAGCTGGAAAAAAGGGAACGTAAAGTTCACACTCAAACCAGGTGCCAATGACCTTGGAACCGTCTCGCTCAAGCCGGACAAGTTCAAGCCCTAAGCGAACCAGGATGCATCGCATCCGTTCCCTATCGTCCCTGGCGTGCCAAGAGACTTTTCTTGGCACGCTTTTTTATTGCTCTGCCTGCAGAGTGCAAGCCCGCAGAGTGTCAGTCCGCTTTTTGGCTCAAAGATCATCGAAGGACCAGTGAACTCCATGTCGACCGAAAAGCCCCAAAGCATCGTGATCATCGGAGGCGTCGCGGCCGGAGCCTCGGCCGCAACCAGAGCCCGAAGAATCGACCCCAAGGCGGAAATCACGATCCTCGAAAAAGGCCCAGCCGTCTCGTTTGCCAACTGCGGCTTGCCCTACCATCTAGGTGGCGAAATCGCCGATCGGAACAAGCTTCTCGTCGCGACACCCGAACTGTTTTGGAATCGATTCCGAATTCGAGTCCGAACCCTTCAAGAAGTCGTCGCGATCGAACGCGATTCGAAGTCGCTTACCGTCCGCGATCACTCGGATCCGACCCGGACCTTCTCCCAGATCGCCTACGATAAACTCATCCTGGCTATGGGAGCGCAACCTGTGCTGCCCCCGTTTGCCAAGGATCCGGCCCCCAACGTTTTCCAACTTTGGACCCTTCCCGATATGGACGGGATTCTCCAGCAGATCCAAGAATCCAAGGTTCGACGAGCTCTGGTCGTCGGAGCAGGTTTCGTCGGGATCGAGGTCGTCGAACAACTCCACCGGATCGGCATCCAAGTCGACTTGGTAGAACGCTCCCCAACGGTCCTTAACCGACTCGATCCAATCTTTGGGAAAATGGCGAGCGATCTCCTGCGGAGAGAAAAGATCCACCCCATCGAAGGTCAAAGCGTCCTGGAGCTCAAACGCCAAGACGGTCGCGTCAACGCGGCAGTCCTCAGTAACGGAACGACGTTGCCAACCGATTTGGTAATCCTCGGAGTCGGGGTTCGCCCTCGTACGCAATTGGCCGTCGATGCCGGATTGCACGTCGGCGACTCGGGTGGATTGGTGGTCAATGAATTCATGCAAACAAGCGATCCATCGATCTATGCAGCCGGGGATTTGGTCGAATACACCCACCAAATCACGAATGCCAAAACACTCAATCCCCTGGCTGGCCCAGCCAATCGATCCGGACGAATCGCCGGTGAACATGCTGCCTGCGGACACTCGCAACCGATGGGAGGAGTCCTCGGAACCTCGATCGTCCGAGTCTTTCATTCCACCGTTGGAATGACAGGATTGAACGAAAAGTACCTCGACGCACAAAACATCCCCTACCGCACGGCGATTGTCCAAGCGACCGATCACGCATCGTATTTTCCAGGGGCGACCAACATGCAGTTGAAGGTTCTCTACGAGGAACCCAGCGGTCGAATCCTCGGGGCTCAAGCCATCGGTGGAAACGGAGTCGACAAGCGGATCGATGTCCTGGCAACGGCCATGACCCTCGGTGGTACGGTCTATGACCTTGCCAGAATCGATCTTGCCTACGCGCCCCCCTATGGCTCAGCCAAAGACCCGATCCACATGATCGCCTTTACAGCCATCAACGACCTCCATGAGCAACCAAGGTTGCTTCCACCCGACGCGGATCTTACAGGCTTCCAGATCGTCGACGTCAGGACGCCCAAAGAGCAAAGCGAATTGCCGCTCAAAGGTGCCACCGCGATTCCTATCGATGAACTGCCAAGTCGCTTCCATGAACTCCAGCAAGATCTACCGACCGTCGTGGTATGCCACAGCGGCAAGCGAGCGCATGTGGGTGCCTGTCGGCTCAAAGCCTCCGGGTTTAGTCGAGTCTACAACCTCACCGGCGGAATGTCCGTCCGCTCATGTATTGGTTCACAGTGAACCCCACCCAGTATGCAAATCGATTAGCCGACGGGCTCTTGCTCGATCGCGATCGCAACGGCTTCTCCCCCCCCGATGCATAAACTGGCTACCCCCAAGCGTTTTCCGTACCGCTCCATCGCATGCATCAGCGTCACGAGAATACGCGTTCCGCTGCATCCAATCGGGTGCCCCAAGGCGATGGCTCCCCCATGGACATTGACTCGCTCAGGTGATACGCCCAGTTGATTGACGCAAGCGATGACTTGGGTCGCGAACGCCTCGTTGATCTCGAATAAATCGATATCCTCCGGCGCAAGATCCGCATACCGGCAGACCTTGCGAATCGCCTCAACCGGTGCCGTAAAAAGTTCCGCTGGACTCTGGCTATGATGAGCGCAAGCTAAGACTCGAAAACAGCACTGACTCGATAGCGTTTGGCGAACAGATTCATCGACGACCAAAAGACTCGCAGCACCGTCTGCCAGCCCTGATGCATTCCCCGCCGTAACCGAACCTAAGGGACCGAAGGCAGGTTTTAGTTTCGCTAGTTTTTCCAACGATGTGTCCTGGCGAGGACACGCATCGCGTCGAATCGTCGTCTTGGCGTCGATCAACACCGGTGCAATCTCATGTTCGAAAAATCCTAGATCGGACGCTGCACCAGCCCGCTGGTGACTTAACAATGCCCAAGCGTCCTGATCCGATCGGCTGATGCTCTGCTGGCTTGCCAGTTGGTCCGCATAACTCCCCATCGCCACGTTCCCTTGGAAGCACCGCAAGCCGTCCTGATCGATCGAATCGAGCATCGCGACCGAACCGTACTTGGTTCCCATTCGACTGTTTACAAGCAAATGCGGGGCTTGGCTCATGCTCTCCATTCCCGCAGCAATGCATGCGCTGGCTTGCCCGCTCTGAAGTGCCCGAACGGCCAGAACCACCGCCTCAAGCCCCGATCCACATACCTTACTGACCTGCGTGCAAGAGACGTCGTCGCCAAGCCCCCCCCGCCAAGCAGCCTGCTTGGCAGGCGCTTGGCCAAGACCAGCAGATAGCACATTTCCAATCCAAAGTTCCTGGATCCTACTCGGATCGATTCGAGTCCTTTCGATCGTTCGCCGAATGCTCACACCAGCCAGCATCGGCGCTGGAATATTGGAAAAATCACCCAGAAACCGGCCTATCGGTGTGCGACTCGCACCCAGAATCCAAACTTTCACAGCAATGCACCTTCTCGAAAACAGATCAAAAGTTTAACTTATTATAGCGACAGGCTGGACATGCGATCACGAATCCCTCGTTGAATTAGGAATCCGTTGGTGACTGTAAACGAATTTCCAATCGACTCAAGCCGACACGCGGCAGGCAAACCGGCCGATGGACAGCCAGAGCTTGAGCTTTGGAGACCGACGCCCGATCGGATCGAACGATCGCACTTGAACCGCTTTCTTAGAAGCCTCAGCGACGACGGGTTCTGGAGAGGCCCTGAGCTTACCGGCGATGCGCTCGCCAATCGCGCGGTGGTCGATCGGCTTCATCGATGGACGCTCGAGCATTCAGAACTGTTTTGGAAAAGGGTCTGGGAGTACGGCCAATTGCGAGGGGAGCTCGGGCCGAGCCCGACCAACGGATCGCTCCGTGCCTCGGACCGTCGTTTTTTTCCCCAAGGCGCATTGAATTTTGCAGAGAACTTGCTCAAGCCCGATGCTTTCGATCCCTTAGATGCCGTTCGCCTGGAATCCGCCGCGACCCCGGCGCTGGTCGCACTCGACGAGACGTTGCAGACACAGACTCTCTCTCGGGACCAACTGGCCAAGCGGGTCTATCAGTTGGCCAGGTGCATGAGCTCCTTGGGGGTACACCACGGAGATTGCGTCGCGGGGGTGATGCCCAACTCGATCGAAGCGCTGGTGGGCTTCTTGGCCAGCAGTGCGATCGGAGCCGTCTGGACCTGTTGTTCTCCAGAGTTTGGCGACGATGCGATTGTCGATCGGTTTGCTCAAACCCACCCGAAGTTGCTGATCTACGCAACGGTATCAAGGTATCAGGGAAAGCGTTTTGATCAGCGAGCTAGGATCGCGTCGATCGAGCGTCGACTCGAGAGTTTACAAGCGACCCTGATTGTTGAAAACGACGAGGGAATCGCTAGCCTGAGCGCATCGGATCGAGCGTGGAGAACCTCGCGGATCGCTACGATTTGGTATCAGGATATTCTCAAGACCGAGTCGAGCGAACCGATTCGATTTGAGCGGTTCGCCTTCAATCACCCTCTGTACATTCTGTATTCCTCGGGAACGACCGGCGCGCCCAAGTGCATCGTGCACGGAGCCGGTGGAACGTTGCTCCAACATGTCAAAGAGCATCAATTGCATAGCGACATCCACCCGCAGGATCGCCTCTTCTATTTCACAACCACCGGTTGGATGATGTGGAATTGGCTCGCAAGTGCCCTTGCATCCGATGCGACGATCTTTCTCTACGACGGTTCCCCAGTCTACCCGGACTATGGGGTGTTATGGCGGATGGCCCAGGAGCATCGCATCACCCATTTCGGGGCCAGCGCACGTTACTATGCAGCTTTGGAAAAACAACCGTTCGTCCCGAACGCCAACGGCGATACCGATTCGATTCGGGTGTTGCTCTCGACCGGTTCGCCGCTTCTGCCTGAGCAATTCAAATGGCTGTATCGATCGGTCTCCAAGGACATGCATTTGGCCTCGATCTCGGGTGGCACCGACATTGTCTCATGCTTCGCGTTGGGCAATCCAACGATACCGGTCGTCTCTGGTCAGATCCAGTCGAAGGGACTCGGGATGGACGTACGGATTGTCGATGAGCATGGCTCGAGGCTGCACGGAGTGCCGGGCGAATTGGTCTGTGCCAATGCCGTTCCCAGCATGCCACTTGGGTTTTGGAACGATCCGGGCAACGTCCGGTACCGAAGCACCTACTGGGATCGTTACGAGGAGATGTGGTGGCATGGGGATTGGGCCATGGAAACCGAATCGGGTGGAATGATCATTTACGGCCGTTCCGACTCGACCTTGAACCCAGGTGGCGTTCGGATCGGGACGGCGGAAATTTATAGGCAACTCGAAGCCTTTCCCGAAATTCTCGAATCGGTCGCGACGGCCAAAAAAGAGGATGGTGACGAGAAAATCGCCTTGTTTATCAAATTGAACGATGCCTCAAGACAGGGATCTCTGGCCAACCCGGAGTTCATCGACCGAATCAAACGTCGGATCCGACTCCAATGCTCTCCAAGGCACGTTCCTACTTGGATCGTCCCGGTCGAGGATTTGCCCAAAACCATGAATGGTAAAATCTCAGAAATCGCCGTTCGCAATGCAATCAGCGGAATCAGAATCGGAAATGCCGGGGCGCTTGCAAACCCCGAATGCCTAGTTTTCTTCCAAAACTGGAAGCCTTGACCAACCACTTTGAGGAACCCTCTCTCATGAGCAGAAAAGATGACATGCCCATCCGCAAGATCGATCACGTCCGATTCTTTGTAGGCAATGCGCGGCAGTCGGCCTACTTCTATCGCAACGCCTACGGCTTTGATGTCGTGGCCTATGCCGGGTTGGAAACCAAGGTCAAGAACGAGGCAGGCTATGTGCTCAAACAAGGGGGAATTCACTTTGTGATGATCTCTCCATTACGCGCAAGCCACCCAGACTCCAAGCGATTGATTCAACATGGCGACGGCGTCTCGGACATCGCGCTGCAAGTCGACGATGTCCAAAGAGCCTATGCAGTGGCCATCGAACGAGGCGCGATCGGAGTGCTCGAACCCCAATGCATCGAGGACACCTACGGCATCTACGAACACGCCACCATCCAAGCTTACGGGGATACCACCCACACATTCGTCAATCGGGATCGCTACCACGGCGCTTTCGCTCCAGGCTTCGACCCGATCGACCCCTCGAGATACAACCCGGCAACCTACCACTCAACCGGATTGCTTGCCATCGACCATATCGTCGGAAACGTCGAAGAAGGACGCATGGACCAGTGGGTCGAGTTCTATCGCCGTGTGCTCGGTTTTGAGCAACTTGTATCCTTCGACGATAAGGATATCTCGACGGAGTATTCGGCGTTGATGTCCAAGGTCGTCGAGGGTGGAAGGGGTCGGATCAAATTCCCGATCAACGAACCTGCCAGCGGTAAACGACGCAGCCAAATCGAAGAGTACATCGATTTCTACGGCGGGGCGGGGGTCCAACACATCGCCCTGGCGACGAACGACATCATCAAAACGGTCCGAGCACTACGAGACAACGATGTCTCCTTCCTGCGTGTTCCTCTAACGTACTACGATACGCTCAAGGATCGAATCGGTTCGATCAAAGAGGACATCCAGGAACTTGCTGAACTTGGAATCCTGGTCGATCGGGACGACGAAGGCTACATGCTGCAAATCTTCACCAAGCCGGTTCAGGACCGACCGACGCTGTTCTTTGAGATCATCCAACGCGAAGGGGCCAAAAGCTTTGGCAAAGGGAACTTCAAAGCCCTCTTCCAAGCGATCGAGCGGGAGCAAGAGATCCGAGGGACGCTGTAACGCCCAATTCGATTCAGAGCTATACTATCCAAGCCATACTTTTCGAATCAAACGCCCTGACGCCCAATCCAGCCCCCCACCTAGAACCCACCTTCTGCCATGTCTCGAAATCCGAACCACGATCCGCAATCGGCCGTCGAAGTCCGACGCGATTGGCTCTTGCGCGCAGGGATGGGGCTAGGAACAGTCGCCTTGGCGGATGCCTTGCATCGCGATCGAGCGTTTGCCGACCAAGGAATACCAAGTTCGGGTATCCTCAATCCCACGCACCACCGACCGACGGCCAAGCGGGTCATCTATCTTTTTATGGCCGGGGGGCCTTCGCAACTCGAGACCTTCGACTACAAACCGCTGCTCAACGAGCAACAAGGCCAACCGCTGCCCGACTCGGTCCGAGCAGGCCAAAGACTCACCGGGATGTCTGGGAATCAAGCGACCCTACCTCTAGCGGGCTCGATCTTTGCGTTCAAACAGCATGGTAAAAGCGGGGCTTGGGTCAGCGAACTCTTACCCCACACGGCCAAGCATGTCGACGACATGGCGATCCTACGCTCGATGACCACCGAGGCGATCAATCACGACCCGGCCATCACGTTTTTGCAGACAGGCAACCAGATTTCAGGTCGCCCGAGCATGGGAGCTTGGATGCACTACGGACTCGGGAGCGACAATGAAAACCTTCCGAGTTTCGTGGTGTTGATCACCAAAGGCAAGGTAGATCAACCGTTGTACTCTCGTCTTTGGGGCTCAGGGTTTCTCCCGGCCCGCTACCAAGGAGTTCAGTTCCGGTCGGGCAAAGAGCCCGTTTTGTACCTGACGAACCCACCGGGGATCGACTCGGCAAGTCGCCGACAGATGCTCGACCGGCTCAAGCAATTGCATGAGTTCCAGGCCCAGCGGACCGCCGACCCAGAACTCACCGCCCGGATCGCTCAGTACGAAATGGCTTACCGTATGCAAACCAGCGTACCTGAGGTCACCGATCTTTCGACCGAGAGCCAATCGACCTTGGACCGCTATGGAGACCAAGCCAAAACGCCGGGAACTTTCGCAGCGAATTGTTTGCTTGCGCGTCGGCTGGCCGAACGCGGGGTGAAATTCATCCAGTTGTACCATCAGGGATGGGACCATCATGGCGGTGTGCCAGGCGGGATGCGAACACAGTGCTCAGAGACCGATCAACCCACCGGAGCGCTGCTGGCGGACTTGAAGGATCGCGGGATGCTCGACGACACCTTGGTGGTCTGGGGCGGGGAGTTTGGTCGAACGAATTACTCCCAGGGCAAGCTTACGGCGGACAATTATGGACGAGATCACCATCCGAGATGTTTCACGATGTGGATGGCAGGAGGAGGGGTCCAAGGGGGGATGGTTTACGGGGAAACATGCCCTTTTGGATACAACATCGTAGAGAATCCGGTCCATGTGCGTGATTTCCACGCGACGCTTCTCCATGCATTGGGAATCGATCACGAGCGATTCACCGCCAAATTCCAAGGACTCGATGCGCGCCTCACAGGCGTCGACCCGGCGCGCGTGGTAAGCGAGATCCTCAAGAAAGCATTGTAGAGCTATTGTCCTCAATAGCTCCGTCCGACGCGCAAGCGGCGGTGTCTTTCGGTTTTCGGCTGTTTCTCCCACCGGTCAGGCGGCCTAACTCCATTTTCGGGCATAGCTACGGCCACCGGTCCGTCGGATCGCCGATTTAAGCTCCAGGACGCTCAAGGTGCTTAGCACCTGCGAGACGGCCAAGCCGGTGCGTTGCACGATCTGGTCGATATCGGTTGGCAAAGCATCGATCGCATGGAGAACCTTTTTCTCGATTTCGTTCAACACGAGTTCTTTAGGTTGTTGGACGATTTGGCCAGAGCTGAGTTTGGCACTTTGCGAAAGAGGTCCTAGGTGCTCAAGGATATCCTCGGCATCTTGGACTAGCAGAGCGCCGTCGCGGATCAGGCGGTTCGATCCGCGGGCCGTCGGCGCGCAGGCTTGGCCGGGTACAGCAAAGACATCCCTCCCCTGCTCGCCAGCGTGGCGAGCGGTGATCAGCGAGCCAGACCGTTCGGCAGCCTCGACGACGACGACACCAAGGCTCAGTCCGCTGATGATTCGATTCCGTTGTGGGAAAACGCCAGGTNTGGGTTTAGCCAACGGTGGCGTTTCGCTGACCAGNGCGCCTTGGCTGCGAATTTTCTTCGCCAAATCCTTGTGCTCTGGCGGGTAGATTTCCGTCAAGCTACTGCCGAGCACCGCGATGGTTCGACCTGTGGACTCCAGCGCAGTTCGGTGGCACACGCCATCGATCCCGCGTGCCAAACCGCTTACGATCGTGCATCCGTAGGAGCATAGGCCTCGGGTCAGGCGTTCGGCCATAAGGCGGCCGTAAGCCGTCGCGTGACGGGTCCCAACCATACCGACCGACAGCGCATCTTCAGGTCGAAAGTCGCCTTGAAGGTACAGCACTAAGGGGGGATTGCCGATCTCAGAAAGTAAACTGGGAATACGCGGATCGCCGGGAAAAAGCAAATCTATATGCTGATCTTTGCAGATCTTAAGCACCTCAGTCGCATAAACAGCTGCCGCCGAATCACGAATGGACGAAGCGATCTTTGGACCGACGCGTTCCACTTGACTGATCTGCCCCAAGGTCGCTTTAAGCGTTGCAGTTGCCGAGCCAAATCGTTGGATCAGACGGCACATGGTCCGATATCCAACGCCGTCGACCAGGGAGAGTTGCAAGAATGCATCCTGATCTTCAAGAGCCACTCGAAGAAGTGACTCAGAGAGACCTTCCGGATCGAAACCACCGGAATGACTGCCCTCTTGATCGTCGAGCAGCAATTGAAAATGTTCCTGATCGCTCATGACCGATGTTCCCTTTTCGAAGAATTCCTCGTTCATCAGGTTAGCAGCATTCGCTAGCCTCCGACGAAATTCTCTATTAGGACAGTGACACGTTTGGTCAATGCGAAGCGATTTTTCGGGTCATCTTTTAAGAGGTTTGTCGATACTTTACTCCGAAGCGGAACCTCAGCTTACAGTCTTCCGGGAAGCTCCATTCACCCGTCGACCTGGCGCATCTGCTTGCGCAATTCTGGAAGAAATAGCTTGAAGAATTCGTCGGTAGAGTCTTCCTTTTTGCCTGCTGCTTGGCAGGATGTTTGGATCTTGTACAGATAATCCGTCCGCCAGAATCGTGGGTTGGCTGCCGCTTGCCAAGGGCCCCCCTCACTCCATCCGTAGAAAACGTTCATTTTACGCTTGTCGACGGTGTTGGTTTCGAACGCCAATTTCCAGAGATTTCCTTCCTTGAATTCAGGCTCAACCGGAGTCGCGGTTCGCTCCGAGGTTTGAGTAACAGCCCTNGCGCTGTAGCAGACTTCTGGAGTGTGAACGGCGATGGGTCCTTTGGGGCCAAAGACGACGAAAACACTCACCGATTCACCTGTTGTTTGATGGGTGTAAAGTCTCGAAATATACCCTTTAGCCTCAAGCATCTTTTCTACGTTTTCTTCCAATTTCGAATCCTGGGTGCATTTCCAGGGACCGATTTCAGTAGGAATTTCCGATAGTTTCTTACCGAGTAATAAGATATCTTCCGAAATCCCCCACCGGTTTGAGAGCAGACCGTGAGCCGCCCCCCCTAACAAAAGCAAAGCGAAGGCAGTGCCGACTCCAATAAACCATTTTTGGAGTTCTTTCCCATGAGCGACCCTATCGTCCTGACCAACTTGCTCGACACGTGGTTTGTCGATTTCCTTGGGCATTGAAGCCGTCGGATCGCTTGCGTCCATTCCGTTTGTGGGATCAATGCTACCTGTGGATTCCGTGGACATAGGCTTTATTTCTGAAAAATATAGTATGAATTGGGCGGAAGTGAATTCGAACTTCGATCAAGGCGTTTGCTGCTCGAAGCGTTCGAGTTCCAGTTGATCATCTGGAGTAAGGATCGACTTTCGTAGCGCAACCGGGCTTACTCGCGACTTCAAGCGATCGGCTTCTTCATCCCGAGATGCGCGTCGAAGTGCCAGATACAAGTGAAATAGAACTCGTGGATCCTCAGTCGCAGACGCTGCGATCTCTAGAATAGGGATTGCTTCGTCGACTCTGTTGGCCAACATCAAAATCGCAGCTTTTGAATCCAGAAGCAGGGGTTGCTTTCCAGCAATCCTAATCGCTTGATCGATCAATGAAAGGGCTTCGGTCGTTCCATCGGGTTGTTCACCGAGAAGAATTGCTAAATTATTCAGTGCCACAACATCGTTGGGCTTGAGCTTGACGATCTTTCGATATGCATCAATGGCTTTGGTTGATTTCTTCTGCGCCAGCCACATGTCGGCAATCGACAGAAGCAATTCGGCGTTGTCTTCGTTCGAGCTACCGATGGCAGACAGCGCTTCATCGCCTTGCTCGGCGAGTTCTTCAGGGATCGAACCCACGGACAACAATCCAGCTAGCAATCTAGCGATCTCGGGCGTTTTCTCCTTCTTTAACTTGTCGAGCAGATACCGAATCGCGCTTTGTTTGGCATTTTTGTCTTCAGATTTTGCCAAGCTTCTTGCGTAGTTGGCTCCCCGTGTAGCGTCTAATTCAAAGGATTCTCTCAGAATGTCCTCGGCTTCGACATCTGCCCCAAGTTCGCTAAGGGCACTTCCAGCCTTGGCCAGTACCTCGGCCTTTTGAACCGAATCGGAGCCCTGGCCAAGCTTCCCTAGTTGTGAATCCTTCCAGGCTAAAATGAGGGTCGTAGCTCTCTGCGAATTCCCGGAAACCTTCTGCAGACGAGCTCGTAGGAACGCAGTAGCGAAGTGGTCGGCATCCTGTACATCAAGTCGATCCGCGATATCATTGGCCTCAACGATACGATCCTGACTCAATAAAAAGTCGCCGTAGGTGTACAGATATTCGATGGATGCTTGTGGATTTCTCGTCAAGGTATTTAGTTGCTTACCGGCAAGAGAGAGCAGTTGCTGTACTTGGGGATTCGCCGGATCCTGTAACTGTGCCATGTTCGCATTGACAATATAGATGGACGCCAGTCGAAAGCGATCTTGGTCCATCCTATTTTTCGGATCCTCTACTAGCGACTCCAAAAGGTACTGCGCCATGGCAAGGTCCTTCGGTTTACCCTTTCTTGCCAACAGTTCTGCTCTTAACCTTTTATCGTCTGGATTCCCAGAGTACTTATCATTTTCATAAACCTTTTCAATCGTTTGCCAGTCAGCATCAGAACCGCGATTTGCCAACAGTGTCACGTAGGACCTTCGGGCTGTACCGCTTTGGTCCGTTCCAGATTCGTAGAGTACCTTGAATAGTCCGATCGCTTCGTCCTGTTTGCCCTGCGCCACGTACAGACGGGCAATCAGGCCGTCTATCTCAGTCGGATTTTTCGCCGATTTCCTTGCTTCAAGCAACGAATTGTTGGCCAAATCCATGCGGTCCAACGCTTGATACATGTTCGCAAGAGTCAATTGCTTGGACGTTGGTTCGATATCCGAGCCTTTAAGAGATTCGAGGAGCTCCTCAACCTTCTCTGGTTGCTTCGTGGAAAGATAGAGGCCAAAGGCTGCGCTATAAACCGGAATACTTTTTCCTGAGGCCAGTTCCAGAGCGTTTCGAAGCGCTTCATTGGACTTGAGTATTTCTTGCTCACGTAACTCTCCCGACAACGAACGAGACGCAAGCTCGGTAGCTTGACCGAGCCAGACCCATGCCATGGGATCCCTGGGTCTTGCAAGAGTCCCATCTTTAGCCAGTTCAAGCATCGATTGCTGGTCTTTACCAGACAAACCGATGGCAATCGACGATAGCTTCTGTGATTGATTCTTTCGATCCCCTAGTCGATCGAGGAGCGAGGCAAGTTCGGCCATTTGACCCTGCGAAAACATCAATTCAGCAAGCCGTTCGTAGACCTGCATGGACTCCTCACCAAGTCGAATGGCTCTGGTGAACTCACGGACGGCCGTCTGAGGATTTCCTTTGACATCCTCGAGCATCCCAGAGAGGACATAACTTAAATTCCAACTTGAGCGATTTCTTGAGAGATAGTTTGACAAAATCTCCACTTCCTCAAGTTCAGTCTTTCCGGAGAATTCAGACTCTGCCAAAAGCCGTCGAGCGCGGAGATACCGCCACTCTGTACCTTGCAATCCCTCTCGATCCCTGAGTTGCTTCTCAAAGGCTTGGACATTGGCAGACCAAGTGTTAAACGCAGTCTTAACTTGATTTTCATCGGAACCGACTGGAACAATGATTCGACTATTCACCGCGTTTCGACCAACATTGATCAATGCGTTGATATTCTTCGTTTGCAATGCGTCAACATCATTGATATCCGATTGCCGCCCGAGTATTCCACCTGCGATTCTCATCGCGGCGGCCTGCAAAGCTTGATTATCTGGATCGGCCGAGAGTCTTTCATCGAGCAATTTCTTCGCGCTATCCTGCATTCCATCCTTGAGAAGCCTATCTATCTTCAGTAGAAACAGCGAAGTATCCTGCGGCTTAGAGGATTCGATTTTCGCCAACAATTCGCGAGACTTCTCACTGAACCCCAAGTTCTCAAGGCGTTGAATGACTTGCAACTGCAGGTCTAAGGTCTCTGGAAATTTTTCCGACAACTCGATCAGACGAGTTTGCGTTAATTGATTTAGTGCCGCAGGATCCATGTCCGTGGTTCTAATCAAGGCCGAATCGAGTTGGAGCAACTCCATCAACCAGGGGCGTTCTATAAGAAACGCATCGCTTGCAATCAACGACGCCGCTTCTTTAAAAGACCGATCAAAAACGTTCCAATAGTTGACGTCCTGCACCCCAATTTTCTGCATTCCCAATACAATCTCACAGATCCGAACGTGATCCTCAGCAGTGTTTTCTGTTAACAAACCAAGTTGTTCGACAGCCTCTCTGAACCGGTTCGATCCTAAAAATGCTTGACTTAGACCTCGATGATTTGCATCACCCTTGGGATTCAACGCCAATGCACTTTGATATGCGTCGACAGCCAAGTCGTGCTGACCTAAATTGATGTAACATTGCCCTAAAGAACCATAAATCGCAGAACGATTGTATGAATCAAGGTCTTGATCGTTGAGAATTGCTTCACGGAGATAATTAGCTGCCTCGAGAAAATCGCCTTGGATCGCGTAGTAACTTGCCCACTGTTGCTTAGAAATACGATTCAATACGCTCTGGCCCATTTTGCTCAACTGATTGGACTCATTTCGAATCGATTCGTCCATCGATTTGAGCATTTCGTGCATTTGCTCTATGTTTTTCTTCGCGCTCCAAACCTGAACCAATCGCGACCAAAGAATCGCCGTCGGGGGCTTACTAACTCTGGCCCCGCTCTCCCATACATCGATCGCTTCTTCGACTTGACCACTGAGTTCAAGCCCCTCGCCTAGCCCCAAATAAACCCTGTAATCGTCCTTGAGTCCTTGGTCTATTGCCCTGCGAAAAAACTCAACCGAGGAGGAAAGCCACTCGGTGCGCTTAAGCGATTCGGATGCCATGGAGGCATTCTGTGCCCGCGCAAGATAGTGCAAACCGGCATTCTTCAAAACCACCAAGTTATTCGGTGCCATACTTAAAAGCTGTCGGATATCTGACTCTGCTCGGACAGGATCCAATCCCGCAACAATCTCGTAGTGAGCAATCCAAGCTTCTACAACTTCTCGTTGCGAAGCTAACATCTTATCTACACTTGCAACTGCTCGCTCGCGAAGATCGCCTGGACTTAATCCCGATAACTGCGACGAAGCGATCAATTCGTTTTGGCCTATGCAAGCGTTGGCAAACGCAGACGAGAGTTCAATATCAGCAGGATTATCGATCAGAGCCTTGAGTAATAGATCCACAACCTGCAAACTCGCAGCGGAATAAAGCCATTCGGGAATGACACTCTGCTTGGACTCCGAATAGGAATGAGTCCGCTTCTCCAGGGCCATCGAATATCTCAACAAGGCCAAATTCTTAAGCAGAAACGGATCGCTCGAGGGGCCAGCCAACTCCGCGATTTGATTCATCGCATCTTCGAAACGTCCTATCTGGGTTAGCCGCTTGATCAATCTCTTGCGGATCGCAATTCCTCGGTCGGCCAAGGAAGGGTCCGCCTCGCAAACACCTAAAGCTACCGACTGCACCGCGATAATCTGATTGAGCCGACCGACAGAACCCAGATCCGCTTGTTCCGGCAAAGTTCGATCCAAAACCTCGGCGAGTTTGACCTTGTATTCGCGGTTCTCCGGTTCGATAAGAAGAAACGACTGGATTGTCGTGGCCGATTGGCCCCACTCCCCATCCTCCGCTTGTTGAGTAGCGCGAGTTCTTATCGCTTGAACCACTCTCCCCATCTGCGCTCGGTGCAAAAAATATCCCGCAGGGATCAACACCGTGAGAATCAATAAGGAAAAAATCAAAAGCGGCCAATTCAACTTGAGCCGCTTGCGAGTCTCAGGCAATGACCTTTTATGGATCTTCATGACGCTTTTCTACTTCTTCATTCCAGAATTGCAAAGCCTACTTGGTGCTCCCTCGAACGATCTAGGTCGGTCACTCTAAACCTTCGATGCGTAGTAGTCACCGTAGTAGCTGGCATACTCCCGAACTGGAACTCCAGAAAGAACCGAGCCGGCAACCTTGCACCCAGAAGACTCAAGACGTTGATAGGCCTGGACCAACTGCTCGATCCGACTTTTATCTCTCAAGGCACACATCAAAACTGCATCGGCTACTTTGGCAAATAGCAAGGCTTCACTCGCGGGCAAAACAGGCGGGGTATCCAAAACGATGTAGTCGTATTCCTGACGTGCCTCTTCGATGAGCTTCTCAAATCGCCCGTTGCTCAAGAGTCGGTGTGGACTCCCCTTCAAATAGCCGGAAGTCAGCAAGTGAATCGAATCGTTCCAGTCCCGGTCGACCAAGTCCCTCCACTCGTCGGTACCGTTGAGGTAACCGACCAATCCTGCCGTCATAGGACGTCCGAAGACGTGATGCACGTCAGGAGCGCGTAAGTCACCGTCAATCAATAGAACTTTACTGCCGGTCGAACGCGCCAGACTTACCACCAACTGACACGAAACGCTCGTTTTGCCTTCTCCAGAAAGGGCACTTGTGATGGTAAACACACGGCAACTGCGCAAATCCTCTCGGAGTGTCAGCGTAGTGCTCAGAGAATCGACGCTTTCTTCGAAGAGCCTTAACTCTCGAGCGTGCGATCGCCGTTTCTTGGTCAATTTACCCGTCGCGGCAACAGGAATCGTCGAAATTTCTCCCAAAACCGAAAGACGACTTCGAGATTCCAAATGGTGCGCGTCGTCCACTTTCCGGGATCGCAGCTCCATCAGAAATCCCAATAAAAACGGGATACCGAAACCTGCCGCAGAAGCCATCAAAATCTGCTTCGTCGGCAACTCCTCAACCGGCAATCGAGGCGGGATTGCTCGCTCGAGTTCCCTGACGCTGTCTGTGGCGTCCCTCTCCGTCTGGAGCTTAACCCTTCGCTGGTGAACCGTCGATCGAATATCATTCCATTCCTCAAGATCGGCTGTTGCGAACTGCAAATCCACGCCCGTTGCACTTGCTTGCTTGAGAGACGTTAGGTAATCCTTGGTTTGCGATTCCATCACATCCTTCTCTATCCTCATCCCAGCGATTTGCCCTTCTAGTTCCACGATGCTTTTGCGACGATCTACCAGATTGCTCGTTGAACCTCTCTCAGACAATTCCTTTCTACGGGACTCACGTAACCGACCATACTCTTTCTCCAGAAAATCAACTCGCCTTTTTACATTCACAAAAACAGGATTCTTCTGACCGACGGAGGTGTTGAGCTCCAAATCCTTGAGCTTTACCCTCGCATCCTCCAGCAAAGCAAAGGAAGTCATCACGACGATATCTTTGTCGAGCATTTCGTCGGATATCTCAACCGTTCGGTTGGTTGAGGCCAGCTCGCTTTTTTCCAACTCGACGTCTCTGTCGTAGGCGGCTTTAAGTTCCGCTAGATTCAACTGCAATACCGACATTTGGCTGTTGAGCTCCATCCGCTTCATCCGTAAATCATCCAAATAGGATGTATCGACACGGCCAGACTCGGATTCCCCAATCACCGTATCGGTCTTGACAGCCTGCAAGCTCAAATCCCTTACGCGCTGCTTGGCCCCCTCGACCTCAGACTCGGCCTTAGCCAACGCAGCCAACACGTTACGCTCCTGATTGGATGTACGAATCTGTTCGATCGACCGCCTGGATCTTAAATACTCATCGACCAAGGTGTTGACGACCGCCGCTGCAGTCTTCGGATCGGTATCCTGGAACCGCACATCCATGAGCCTATTGCCCGCCGAAGCAGCAACCTTGACATTCGTACGAAGCACGTTCACTGGGTCTTTCGCTTGGGATATCATCGGCACCGAAGCGACCGTCTTGTCGGAGACCACTTTCTCCAAAACGCTGTTGCTGAACAAGATCGCCTTTTGGAGTTCAATCAATTCCGGTGAACTTTGTCTTACATCGGCAAACACGATGTAATTCGAGGGATCGACCTCCAAGCGGAATTTAGCCTCGTAAACGGGCTTGAAAAAAGACAAGACAAGCGCCGCACCAATCCCCGACAAAAGCAATGCGACCGGTACAATCCACTTCCAATGTTTTCGAGCAACCCCCAACAAAAACAGCGCATCGATTTTCGGAAGCCCGAGACTCCCAGAATCTCGAGCAACGCTTCGATTGAGCGACTTGCCGCCGCTTGAGGACACAACACCTCCTTGCCCTCCAAAACCCGTCTTAGCATTGGTACTCATTCGAAAACCCCCGATACGAACATTTTTCAAAAAAATCTATCCTCGAGCCAGAGCACAGCGTCTATCGCCGTAACTCTACCTATCCAAACCTAGGCCCTTCTCAAGGCGACCTGGTCCAATGTTTGAGCATCTTGAATCAACCAACGGATGTAAAAAACGAACAAACCAAAGAGCGCTGCTGCCACGCCGATCATGAAAAAACCAGCGAGGTCATGAGAAAATTTCCTGGCCAATTCACCGCTAAACCACTGGTAACACAAACCGGTGATCACAATCCGCGTCATGTTGGATATCAAAGCGATCGGAATGGCGCACACAACAATTGCTACCCCTTCCCAAACATTGCGACTCGTCAACATCGCATAGACATAGGACAAAGCGAAAACACCGATGAAAATCCTTAGTCCTGAACACGCTCTCTCGACCTCCAGGACCTGCTCACCGAGCAAAATCGTAGTACCCTCAGAAATCGCAGGTTGCCCCATCAACTGCAAAACAAAAGTGCTTGCACTCGTGGCGATCCACTGCAAAGGACGACTCAACTCGTTCTCGATGCGAAATGGTAGCGGTACCATGAAAAACAAAAAACCCAATGCAGGCAAAGCCCAAAACATAAAACCACGGCCACCGAAGACCCATGCCAAGGCGATCACCGTCAACGGAATCGTCCAACCATCGAGAGAATCGAAGTAAGCCCAACCGGCAAATACCCGCAAAGCGACAATCAAGAGGACCATTACAAGCCCACCGAAATGCAAACCTGCCTTCAACGGCGGCATCGAACTCTTCATATTCCACAGCAAATAGCCAACGATCGGCACCACAAACCAACCGTGCGAGTAATCCGGTTCACGCTCCCAAGTCGCAGCCAATTCCGAAATCGTAGGGGCATAGCCCCAAAACAACCCTAAAAGCCCGAGGCCCAAGGCGACCCAGATGGCGTTACCGGCGACCCGGGGGTAGTTCCAAGCCGACTTGTCGAGCGTCTTCGAGGCCGACTCCAGCTTGGTACTCGATTCGCTCGCCTCAACGAGATCCTTAGGCTTCCTCGAAATCTCATGGTCTTCGCCCCTGTAGAGGGGGTCAAGCGAGACAGCAGGACGGGAATTGCTGGTGCGTCGGCGTCTTTGGTTCATAAACTGGGACTGTGGGGTGGTAGGAGAAAATCCTAGAGAAGAATAAACGAAACCATCCATGGGTCAACCATTCTTGAGACGAAACCCTTGAAGAAAGCAGATTCCTTCGGGTTTTGTTCTGGGTCAGCTCGGCCTATACATCACTCCCTACGCAATCGCTAAAAAGCTCTTTGACCTGAAAACTGGCTTTAGGCAAGGATCAAGGGGCGATTACCTCCCCTTGCGATTTGCCGTAACAAGATTTGCTAAGGAATTCCCCGAACGATCGAGGGGCCAATTATCCGGGTTAGCCACACAGGCAGTTTTTTCCAGATCTCGACGAGCCGTTGGTTTTTCGAAGCGTCCGGTCGCATCTGGGCTGGATCCCCCTTGCGCACGTAGTACTGCCAGACCGCAGGGCTGGGCTTGGCCCCCCATTGCTCCTTGAACTTGTAAGTTCCGCTAGCGAGAGTGCTTCGGCCGAAATCGAACTCAGTAGATCCTTGTTCGATGGCGCGCTGGAGCAATTGCCAATACATCCACATGTTCACGTTGGTAAAATTGAATTTCCTAATGGCGCTTGCGCTCGGGACCTCGGTCCGATGGGCATGGTGGATCAGTAGAGCCCCTGAGATAGGTCGATGGTTCCATCGAACCACACACAACTCGGCCTTGGAACTCCCCTGCGAATTCGCAAAGGACCTTAGGGTCTCCCGAAAAAGGTTCTTGGAGTAAACCGGCGTGCCCAGATCTCGCATGTTGTGAGCAAAGACCTTGTAGAAGTCGGTCAGAAGCTCCTCACCACCGAATCGCACCTCGAAAGGGTTCTCATTGGCTTTCTTGATCTGGCTGCGAAGCTTGCTTTTGAAGGAGGCCATCAAAAGTTCGGGTGTCGCCGGAAGCGTCAATCGCATATGGACTTTGTCGGTCCGCTCGTGATTGAATAACGGGTGTTCGATACGGGCTTCGTGGCGTAACTCTAGGTACTTCACGTCAAGCTCATCGGCTAGTTGTACCGCACGATCGATCAAAGCTTGAGCGATCGGCTCGGTTGACTGCGGTGCCCCCTCTAAGAGGACTCCACCGGAGTTTAAGTAAGGCAATGAAACGAGAAATTTTCCGAAAATTAAGCTTCTAACAAATAATAGCGGCAAGCAACCGACTGCTTGCTCCGAAGAATCGCATCCACTCAGACAATAGGAGCGATGACCGAACCCTTGTCCAAGCGCGTTCCACCAAATCGGCGACGGACGGAAACCATCTAATTCATCGCAATAGCCTTTAAGTTCAGCAAGGGCTTCCTTAGAATCTTTGAATATTTTGATTTTCATGCTATTCCGCGCCCTTTGGTATCTTTGATTGCATGGTTTCGTCAACGCGTATTGCCTCTAAGTACATGCCGACTTCATGCAATGCTATCTTCGGGTCGTTTTCTTCTTTTGTCTTGCCCGATTCAATCCACCTTCCATGCTCCGGGTCGATGAATTCCCTCCGTATCATCGAATGAGTCTTGAGGATCGCATCGGCATAGTCGCTACGGTCATGCATGGAGTAGTACCGAAGTAAAGCCCTCAAAAACTCAGCCTGTTGCCAAGCTTCTTTGTCAGTACCAGGCTTCTGATAGAGCCCCCCCGTTTCCTGGTCGAAACCATGTATCATCGCGTAGTCCATGAACTCTTGGCCAATTTTTGCATACCTCCGTGGAAAACCTAATTCGACCGCACGGCTTATCAGAAACGCCCACTGAACTTGATGCCCCATCTGAATATTAGGCTGTTGCCCGATCATCACTGGAGACCTCCAGTCGGACTGAAAGTCTTCAGGTATGCACCCCGAATCTTGCCGAAGTTGAAGAACAACAAAGTTCAATAGTCTAAGCGCATCGCTGTAAACTCCCCGGTCCTTGGTTGCGTCGTAAAGCTCCAGGAGCCCCTCAAAAAGTTGCATATTTGGGTTTTGGGAACGCCGATAAGGGTTGGAGAAATCCTCGGATGCTTTCCACATTAGACCACCATCGATTTCCATCATTCGGGATCTCAAATGCTCCCAGCATTTCAGGGCCTCAGTAGCGTACGCATCGTCCCCCGATACCTTAGCGGCCGTAGCCAGTGCGTAAATGACTAAGGCGTGACCATACCCGTCCTTGCCCTTTTCGATCACAGTTCCTTGCTCGCTTACCTGAAGGTAAAAACCTCCGTATTTCGGGTCCTTAAACTTGTCGAGCAAAAACCGTATTCCTTTTCTCATTGCATCGAGCAATTCCGGATCCTTAGAGATCGAGTAACCGATCGCCATCTTATAGATCTGACGCGTTTGCGAAACCAATGTCGCTGAAGGATTCAGGCTGGGGGTCCATGTCTCATCGAGTTCGCTGCAAAAAAAACCACTCGGTCGAAACGATGCTTGGTACCATGGTTTGATGTTTTCCTCGAGAAGGCTTTTTTTAAACCAGCCCCAATCGAGGTCCAACCTCCCGCCTCCCAAGGTTTGTCGCACTTTGGTAATGCCACCCTGACCCTGAGCAGCGAGTATAGGAGTCCAACCCACTTTCTTGCCTCGGTCAGCAGAACCGAGAAAATGCATGTCCCAACGGACACTACTCGGGAGACTCTCAGAGGCTAGCTTCAAAATTTGAATTGGGGGATTTCCAATCGGTCCATTCGTATGGCACCTGAAACATTCGCTAGCTTTTGACGGATGCCACGTCAGAGGTTCGGTTTGATCCGCCATTTCGATTTCGGTCGTCTGATCGTCTGACTCGACGAGAACCCCATCGGTTTGCTCCGAATCCCAAAGGTAACTCATCGCAAACCACTCCTGGTCGATAAAAGACAGCACCCTGGTTTCGATTTTCCGTGTAGTGCACTCCGTAGCATTATCCTCGGGTACTAACTGATTGATTGTTTGTACAAGCAATGTTCCATCCGGGTATTTCCACCGACCATTCTGCGAGTTTGTCACGAGATTGGTTTGCGGAATCGAAATCCAATGATCTGTTGTGAACCGATCAGAAAAATGGGCTTGCCTACCGAGCGAAGCAGATACCGAGGATGTATTTAAATCGCTCATTTCGGAGAAATCGCCTGGGGAAAAACGTTTAAAACTCTCGATCATCGCGCCATCGACCAAGGAGCTATACCATCCGAGTTGGCTAAGCGTTTTCGGCGGCCATACTCCATCGTTCTCGGCTCGGTCTGCCCCCCCGTTACGTCGTCGAACCCGCCCAGCATGATCAACCAGCAGAACCCTGCCGACCGAATCGATCCCGTAGGATAGAATGTCAAGATTCGATGGAGCAGAAATGGATTTGCATTCGGATATAAGGTTTGCAGCCATCGCTGTGGCATTCGTCGTTGCACAATCCAATCCCCAAATCCCTTCACCGAATGCGCACAGTTTTTCGATACTTTCTGCATGTTGGGAAAATTGAACATCCCCAACGATGAAAAATCCTCGCTGCTGACTTGCTAGCAAGGTCGGAGTTTGCTTGCCACGGATTTTGAAAACCCCAATCGATGATGGAGTTTGATCCTCAATTCCATAAGGAGGAAATCGATCGGCTTTCATCTGGATCACTTCGGCAATTAACCAACCTTCAGGAGCGTCATTTTTCAAAAACTCTTGATTGGGCGTCTGGCGAATCACCCAAAAGCAACCGGTACTATCGAAATTGCTTGGGTAGTAAACCGAAAGTACCCGTCCGGGGAGGTCCAGATAATGCGCTCTTTGCGTGCTACCTGGATCATCGAACCATTGAAAGACGGAACTAAAATTCTCCCTCGAATCGTATTGGACACCCCACATCAAGCCCATTCCAGGCATCGGGCCTACGGCAATCAAATCGGGTATACCTAGCCATGGATAAGCTTCGTGATAATTCGAATGTTTTCTGGAGATCCTCGTCAATTGTCCAACGGTCGATGGCCAACTGGACCACGTTTCAAACCCCCACTGACTTGGAATTTTTCGCTTCGGTGGCATTTTTTTCTCTGAAACTCCGTTATCACCACGTTTTTTTGGGGACGACAAAGGATCCCGCGCAGAGTTTTCCGGCTCGATTGCCGAGCGATCGACCGTCATTTCCCTCAATTGGTTTTCTAAGTCAGAAATCTGCTTCTTGGTGGTTTCCGAGGCAGGATGTTTAGGACCAAACCTGGCCTCATTGCGCCGAAGTTGTCCAAGGCGCCCTGCAATCGCCGCTATCTCAGGACGGCGCATCTGCTCGGCGGATAATCGCCTCTCCGGAACTTGCTCCTGTCCAATCGCACTAGAGAGGGACAAGAGCCATAGCATCAACAGAAAGGTGCGTTTCGAGTTGCGAATATAGAATTTATTGATTGTATTCATGAAACAGCCTAGTCTTCTAATGGAGATTTATTCCCAAGTCAATCGAATCACATAGGGAGCCATGCGGTTAGCACGTTTTTTCCAGCCGACGATATAGCCACGGCTCTGATCATCGAGGGTATCGCTGCCATAGATAAGCAACTGAGGTTGACGTAGAAGCGCTCGGTCAGATTCGCTCATTGGTAGAATCACGGAGCGTTTAAGCTCGATGTCGAAAATGCTCCATTCCTCAACACCTCCTTTACTTCTGACAAACCCACACACATACCGCCTACCAAACGGGGAAAATAAACTTGCACAGTAACCAGTCCCTAGAGGATGTATCCAGCCTAACCTTTCCAGTTTGCTTTTGGCGTCGATCTGCCGGATTTGCCAAAGCGCTCCGCTGTGGGTTACGAATACGATGCTCCCATCGTCGAGTTCACTAAAGCCGGTTATGCCATGCGAATCGGTGCTCCCCGTAGGTGCGTAGTCACTCAATGTCCAGTCATTGAGCTCATTAAATTCCGTGTCTAGTTCAACCAACGATATTCGGACACGATCTTTACCAATTTCATAAACACTATCGAGGTCGTAACTATTTGCGATTCGAGCTCGTATTCCGAAAACATGACCTCGTGAGTCCATAAAAATATTTCGCGATGCATGGCCTTTGTAAGTGCCGAGTTTCTTCGAGCGAATCTGCTTAGTCTGAGTATCGTACTGATACAATACATGGCCGAAATATCCTTGAGTGACCACGTAGCGTCCTCGTGCTGCCAGAGCGATTAGTCCCTCAGGGGCTGTATGAATAGACTCCCAAACGTCGGTCTTAGGATCCATAGCCCAAAGCCTACCACCGTACAACGCATTACGACTTCCATCGGCAGCCTCGGCGTGTTCGTCTTGACTCGAGAAGTACATACGGCCGTCTGCGGCCTGGAAAATCTTACTATGGATCTTCATCTGCGTTTCGGCCCAGTCGATCTTGCGACGGACCCCCAAACGATCCAGTTGCTCATTGACTAACCCAAGTGTTTCGAATCGATCTGATTGAGGATCTAATCTCCACAATGCTGCGCTTGGGTTATCCACGCCATAACCGGCAACGCCAAAGTACATTCGTCCCTGAAGGTCGCGTCCTGTAGCCCCCCAAATTGAGTTTGCCCCAGGGTAGTCGGGAACCTCAAGCTCTTGGAGTCGAGGAGCCCGAAGAAAACGCGACTGGCCAACGCGAGCCGGACCTATCCATTCGGTTGAATCCCTAAGACTCGGTCCCTTGGACATCGTGCCCTCGAGGGCAACCTCCGAAACAGGCCCTTTGCTTACCGATTCGATCGGACGGAACGCGTCGCACCCGCCGGATGCAAATAGAAAGAGCACAAGGAGAGATAAGCCTTGAATCCCAAAAGGAAAACAATGGCCAAATCCGAAAAGCGTTTCGGATGCTCTACAGAGAATCCTTTGCGTGTTTGCTTTCATAGGGAATCCTTATCGAATGAACCTCGTGGCACCCTTGCTAAGTGCATCGAGAGTATGGCAAGCAGCAATGCAGCAATCCACGGGGTATCTACAAGACTTCCAAAAAATCCGACTCCCACGAAGCCCAGAATCGATACTGCCTGATAGGAGTCCAAGGGGAAGGACAATGGATCCGAAGCTTTCGATCCTAGCTCAAAATAGGAAATTCCCCGCCAACCTCGCCGAAGCGTACCAAATACAAGTAGCGACCAAGCTGCAACTCCGCCTAAGCCCTGCTCGTAATAGGCGTGAACCAAGAAATTCTTAGCTCGCCAGACCATGTGATCGTCACATGTAAAATACCACGGATAGCTAGACTTCGGATCGATTGAGCCGGTGGATGTGTCTCGAAATACCGCGACGCCAGTTCCACTTGCACTGAGTCCAAACGACCATGGACGCCATGGAGATTCAGGACGTAACCCGACCCCAGTGTCCCATTCAGAACGATCCAAATCAGAAACCCCGAGCCTTTTCCATGTTCTCCCCGCTTGGATGCTCGGAAATCTTGCTCCACCGAAGGACTCTAACATCGATTTTTCAACCAGCAATGGTGTGATACGCAACACATCAGTATCGCTAAAAAGTTTGACTTCGAGGTCCAATTCCTGGAGCGTTTTCGAAGAATCGCCAGAGATAACCCGCTCTACATAAATCGGCCAATCTCCGCGTAAAACGATCTGGCCGGTATTCACGTCCCCGTGCATCGGCGGAATCCATTGAATCGGTGGCACCGGTCGGCCAAACTCCGAAGCCACCAAACTTGGAAGCGTACCGATTCCATGTCCAATGAGGATTCCTCCAATCCCGGTCGTTCCGCGTTTGAGAATCATAAACCAATGAGATACTCGTCCATTCCAGTCCAGCGTAAAGGTAAAAAAGCGGCTTTGGAACGCCTCGGTCCTTGCAGAGAATATCAGAGAGACAAAAAACAATATTCCTAGAATCAATGCAACGAGACTAGTTCGATCATACGCTAAAGAAATCCTTTCGCTCGACCTTAAATCGGCTCCAGCCGGTTTTGTCCTCCGAAATCGCCAAGTCAGGTAAACCAATCCCATGATCTGCAACAATAGGATAACGAGGGTCGCACGCGACATGGTCGCAAAGGCCCCGTAAGCTAAAAGTCCAAGTACCGAGCCACAGAGCCACCGCTGCGGAGTACGACAAGACGGATGCAACGCATGTGCCCATACCAACGGAAACACCATGACCAAAAACGCATCGAGATGCTGGTCTCCGATGTGCATCGTGAAGAATGGCCCCGTAGCCCGGTACACGTCGCTCCAATTCAGCAAACCTGGGAAAACCAATCTTTCGAGGACTACGAATAACCCCACATAGAACCCCGCCAATGTACAACCTCGAAGAAATCCAAGCGACCAGTCCGGTGCGTTAACTCCCCGACGCAACCTGCCAACCAGCAGCATCGCGATCGCGAAGGCTAATCCCCAAGCGATTCCCTTAGCCACCCGCAAAGCATTCCACTGAGTGAAATAGACCGATAGTTGATCTCCCCAGGGAGCCCTCGGTAGGCGAATCAAACCGACAAACAGCGAGATTGCCATGCTCAATGCGAGCAAAACGAAACCAAAAAACAACAGTGGCTCAGCACCGAACCGCTGTTGACTATAACTACTTGTAACGGGTCTTCGCGCGTAGGCAAAACACAATCCTGCAAACGCTCCGAACAGCAAGCTGTCGTATTCTTGCAAGACCAGTTGCCCTGTAATTGGATAGGCATCACCAGCGACGATCGCTAGGGCAAATACGATTGGAAAGGTTCCCGGTACTCGGTAAACCGTCCCACACAAAACCATCATCAGCAGTAGTTCAAGCCCGGGCCAGCCAGGATGGAGCCAGGCAATGATCCCCCCGCAGACAAAAAGTGAAAATCCCAAAAGCATCCAAAACGGCGCGATAGCCCCTCGATCTACAGGGTCCTTTGCGCTGATTTGTTCAACGGCTTGAGGCTCCGTTTGCTCGGGAGTCGGCAGGCCGCGAGCTAAAAACACCGTCAGCCAGGCCCCGCCAGACGCTCCCAGTGCGTAGATCCCAACGTCACTCAAATCGCCAATGAGCGGAAAGAGATAGATCTGACCGATTTCGATCGCAAAGCCAATCACTATGGACAACGGCAGTACCCAAGAGAGACTAGCTCGGAATGGAGAGCAGACCCAATCACGCCCAAGGTTATCGTTGCGAGCTATGGCTGATGTCGGCTTACCGAACATCACACAGCAAGCAACCAAAGCACCTAGAAAGGCAAAACTTAGAAGCTTACCCAAAATATTTGTCAACGCTCGGTATTCCGAGGTGAAATAATACCGTAGCAATGGGTAGGTCAAAAAACCCGACCAACGTTCCTGCAACTCGCTCGGGTCGACAACCAATCGTTCCGACCGGCCGAGGAAAGCGAATAGCAGAACAACCGACCAGAGCCCGGCGGCTGATATCCACACCCATCGGGTGCCCAAAAGCCAATTCCAGAGCCGATTAGGCTGTGCGACAAAGATCCCGATGGCCCCCCCGAGCCAGCCTGCCATGACGTCTCCGAGGGAGCAGAATTTACTAAATACTGGAAGCTGAATAAGCTCCAAAAACAAAGCGATTCCCAAAACCCAAATCCATCGCAGAGGCCTGGACTGGATCTGTGATCCTAAAAGCCCAAAAGGGAAAGCTCGTAGCACCGAGATCAGAAGCCCTTGGCCCCATTCCAACTTGGGAACCGAATGTGGAACCAGTCCCCATTGGACCCGGCCGAGCCTGAGTTTCTCAGACCAATCGGACCGACTCAAGACGAAATCGAGCGGATAGATCGAATAAAGAAAGCCCGCGATGCACGCCAGGAGTGCAAACGCGGAGAGCCGATCATAGAATCGCTGTATTCCCAAAATCCGTCTTGCCGCCTCGATCGATCGACAGCCGAAAGGAAGCCACAGAGCAACCCCTGCAATGGCTCCGATCCAGCCGGCTAAAATATCATTCCAAGAAACGGTCCTAGGCGGAAACCAAATTTGACTTATCTCTATGCCTCCGATCAGAAGGAACAGAAAGGCCAGTACCAAGCCCGATGCACCCAGTTCCAGGATCCGGTTCAAAAAACTAGATCTAGGACTTTGGCCTCGGTAGCTCAATGCACCTGCCAGTAGGAACGCGACGGGAACGACCACCAGACCATTTGCAATCCAGTCGGCTCGGTTGTAAACGCTTAGTTGCAACCACGGGATACTCTTGGTTCGTTGGATCGTCTCGGGCCAATCGAGCGGTCGGTACCGCAATGGGATCAACGATGCATAAATAAGCATCAGCGTCGCCAAGACCCCGAGCCAAAGCAGCCAAAGCCGAGTTTTTACCTCTTGATTCATTCGGCTGCCCAGCATTTGCGAAAGCCACCCGTCATACACTCGGATCGCAAGTCCGCTGCCACTTCCTCGGAAGCGATCGGAACAGTCGCGCCCTCTAGGACTTGACCCAAGTGATAAGCGATCGTGCTAGGCTCGGCGGAATTCATAGCCAACCCATGCTGGTAAGTTTTCGATGCCCAACCGAGCCACGCTCTCTGGTCGCAAAGCGTTTTTTTACGATGGATGGCACTGAGCAAATAAATGCTCGAAACTCCCCCAAGATGGAACTGGTAGGGTAGTACGACCAAATAGGAAACCGAGAACAAAGCTCAGAAGGCCTCCTCGGTAACATATCGATCCACAACGACGATCCTTGGGTCCCCTCGCCACGAAACCGCTCTACGGTCAAGTACCTGCTGGACCTCAAGGGGAACAACCTCCCATAGCAATAGTATTGCTTTTCGGCTTGGGTCGGTCACGAATGCTTCAATCTACTCAGCGCCCCTTTGCGGCTACTCAGCGGACCAGGAGGACTGATGATGTCGGGTAAGCCCATTCGGGACGAAAAACAATCGATTCAAACTGCACATTTTCGGGGAAAAGTTGGCGGATAATCCAACTGGGCAGCATCCCCATGAGCGGCACCAATCCATCACCANAGGGGACGATCGCACGATCGCATGGGTAGCGACGGACACAGTCGCTCAGCAACCTCAAACACGTCACTTCCGACCTGAATCGACCTTGTGGATTTCGATCCTCAAGCATGCAAAGTCGGAATTGGTCCTCCAAGGGATGGAGAAATTCCATGTAGCCCGGGTCCTTGCGATGGGACTCAAAAATGCAAAGCCTCAAATCGCAATCACTGAGATGCTCTTTAAGGCCGCAGATAATCTCTCGCAAATACCGAGCCCAATGGCCTACGAGCGAAGTCTCAAGGAGATTGATCCGAAACGGAACATGCTCTTTGTCATCGGAGACGTCGCTCATGAATGCTTCCAAGACATCGCGTCGTAGATGCTCGCGACTTTTTTCATCCGGCGGTCGAAACTGAAATCCGATTCGATCAAGAGGCGAGCGTTTTGTACGAACTGGTTTGTTCGCGTTCCTTCCAGGCAATCCAAGACAGAGTTATCGAGCATTGCGGGGTCCTGTGGTTCGATCAACCAACCGGTTTGCCCCGGTCGAATCAAAGCCGGCACCCCCGCGACTCGGGTCGCAACTACAGGTACTTCCAAAGCCATCGCTTCGAGCACCACATTGGGCAAGCCTTCGCGGATGCTATTCAATAGAAATAGATCCATCGCTTGATAAAAAGGCCTAGCATCGGCTAATTGCCCGAGCAAACGGACATTCTTGTGCAAGCCCAACCTCGAAATCTCTTTCTCGATCTCTCCACGAAATGGTCCATCGCCAGCGATCCATAGCTGAGACGGTTTACCCAAACGTTCCAAACGATTCACCATAGCGATCGCTTCGTTGATCCCTTTCTCAGGCGATAATCGACAGACCATTCCGATCAGGGGACCCGCTTTTGAATCAACCCCAAGTTCCTTTTTCGCCTGGTGGATGCTCAGCGATCGGCTGTAGGTTTTCAGATCGATTGCATTGTGCACCAGTTGAATCCTGTGGTCAGGGACTCTTAGTTTTTTGCATTCCTGTACTAAATCTTCCGAAACACAAATCAATTGCTCGTACCAAGGCAAACACCACTTATCGATTTTAATGTATAGCGGCATCCGGCCTGAAGTGTCGGTCCACCCATGCAACATTGATGCCATATGCATTTTATGGAAACGCCGCAGCAGCAATCCTATTGCGTTGGATTTGTAATCATGGGTTTGCAGCAATTCGATCTTCTGGTCGCGGCATATTTTCAACAGTTTCCCCACGATCCTTAGATCTTTTACACCATGATCCTCGATGATCGTCAAAGGGCAGTCTAGATTCGAGGCGCGAGATCGCAAAGACTCCTGAATGACCGGGTCGGGTGGACACAGATACACGACCTGCGCTTGATATCCGTGCTCTTTAATAAAGCGTGGAGAATTCAGAATTGTTTTTTCAGGACCGCCTCCGGTGCCGGAAACAACACGCAGGTGCAGCATCTTACGCGTAGACACTGGAGACTTAACCATACTGAAGCGATCTTTTCATATCAAACATGTGTTTATCCTCCGGTCGGGTAATCCTAGCATCCATTGCAGTAGCTTATCGTGACCGTTTTGTATTGAATTTTAGCCTCAAGTGCAATGATTTGACAATCTTTGATAATATTCGTCAAGTTTCAGACTGGTGGAGCCATGACTCTGGACTGCATCCAGGATTTTTGTGGATTGATCACCCCGGAACAAATCAACTTTACTAACTGCGATTTCCCCTAATAGCGTTTCAAACAGATCGACAGACAATACTCAGAAGACTCTAATTACGAAATAATGCCCAACCACGGGTTGTACCATACAAAAAATAGAGGAAAGCAAGCTGGGCTATCCTTATAATGCCAGTCCCGCTGCCTACTTGGATCGCCAATAGGATTGAAGGGGCTACCCAAAGAAGAAGGAGCAATAACACAACACCGAGTGCAGTAAAAAAGGATAGATTCAAGAAGCAGATCGCAGGTGCGATCATGAATATTAAACAAAAAACAAGATGCCATAATGGCCATATCAAACTCGGCACTTCCCTTATAGGAAACCTTTGAGATATCCACGCGCGAATCCCGCTACTTCCACGCCACCACTCTTTTCGTATAAAATGCTTAACAGTCGACGCTTCCCCATGGTGGATACTGGCGATCCCAGGATCATGAAAAACCTTCCCACCTTTGACCCTGAGCCTATGGCACAGGTCGACATCTTCGGCAGCGATCAAAGATTCGTTAAAACCCTGTATTTCCAGAAATTTTTCCCGTCGAACAAATAGATTGCCTGAGGCCAGCCATTCAACCTCCTTGGAGTCGGTATTACGCAATCGGTGGATCGCCCAGGACTTTTGAACCCATGTTCCATTGGCCGGGGGAAGATAATGAGCTCCACAGGCAACAATATCCGGATTCGAATCCAACACTTCCCGCCCCTTCTCGAGCCAATCAGGTCCCACTTCGTGATCAGAATCGGCAAAAGCGATATAAATACCGGTACTGATTTCGACTCCACGGTTTCTCAGAGAGCCTACTGTAAGTCCTGGGCCATTCAACAGACGAATCCCTTGGGATTCGAGAAACTCCAATGTTCCATCGGTCGACCCGTTGTCGACAACAATCAATTCATGGGGGACCGTTTGCTGCCGCAAGGATCCAACCAGGCGCTGGATGCCGCTAAGGTCGTTTTTCACGGGAATAATCACACTGACTTGAATCATTTTTTTGTTAGTTAAAGAGATTTTTCTACTCAAATCCAATCAGCATGGAGAACAAGGTTGTCGACTGTAGTCCCACCATCCATAAAAATCAAAGAAGAAGCCAACAGCAGGTAATTCTGATAGCACCTTGTCAGCACAAAGTACAAAGGAAGCGTGACCGCCAAAATCGCGAGAAACTCGAGGGAAACAAAAGTCATTTAAATTCACCGAAGATAATCTTCTACTCCACTAAACATGCTTCTCAAAGCATAGAGATCGAGTCAAAGCACAAATCAACCATTGAAATTGCGCAGGTAATAATGTACCGTTCGTTTCAGGCCTTCAGAGCAGTCCACCCCAGGACGGTAATCGAGCAATCGATTCGCTTTGTCGATACTTGCTTTGGAATGACGTACATCCCCTTTTCGAAAATCACCATACAAAGGTTCGATCTCTGGCTTACCCAAAAGGTGCTTGAGCATATCGAATAACTCATTGAGCGAGGTTTGCTGCCCGACCGCCACATTATAAACTTGTCCCTTGGTCTCCTTACTGCCAGTTGCCGCCAACAGGTTTGCTTGGACAGCATTCTCCACGTAGCAAAAATCGCGGCTTGTTTGCCCATCCCCGTTGATCTGAACGACCTGCCCGGACTGAATCTGTTCCATCCATTTGGGAATCACTGCTGCATACGGTCCGTTCGGATCCTGCCGTGGGCCAAATACATTGAAGTATCGAAGGCCGATCGAGCGAAAACCATAGGTAGTTGCGAAAACCTCTGCGTATAACTCATTCACATACTTTGTGACGGCATAGGGGGAGAGCGGTTTGCCGATCACATCCTCAACTTTTGGTAAACCTGGATGATCTCCATAAGTAGAGCTCGAGGCTGCGTATACAAAACTTTTTGTATTCGCATCGCGACTTGCCACCAGCATATTCAAAAATCCATTAACGTTATTCAGGTTGCTTGCGATCGGATCATGTATCGATCTTGGCACAGACCCTAAGGCAGCTTGATGGAGAACGAAATCGACCTGTGAATCCACTGCTTGGCGGCAGGTTGGAAGATGGCAGATATCGCCCTCCAAGAAACGAAATCGCTTCCATTGCTCAGATGTGACACATTGTTTTACATTTTCTAAATTGGATGGGCGACCAGTGGAAAAGTTATCCAACCCAATAACACGCTGGTTCCATTGCAGGAGGGTTTCAAGCAAATTGGATCCAATGAAGCCCGCAACACCCGTCACCAACCAACTCCGTGGTGTATCTTCAAGAGATTTCCTTAGTCTATCCATGATCGGCTCAAAGCCTTGATGTTCCTTGCTCANCTTGCAACCCTTTCTGTTCGATTCCATATAGCGGAGTAATTCCCACCAAGCCCTTTGTAAATGCCTTCAAGCATCGCAGCATGACTCAAAACGAAAAAATAGATGATGCCGATGATAGGTTTGTCCCTAAGACTTGGAAAAATAAACGCAAGCCCACCAATTCCGTAGAACAGAATTTGGGCAATGAAGAAGTACAGAGCCAATGAATAATAACCACTTAACATGCCCGAACCCAAAAGCAGTGCCAGCAACAAAAGCGGATTTGCCCACCTCAAAAACTTGTGTGAGAACCACTGCGCATACGCCACGGGTTGTTTAAAAAAAATCGGGTAATACCCTCTTCGAATCGATTGAACCGCACCTTTCGTCACGCGAACTCTTCGGGTGTATTCAGCGGTCGAGGTAGGAGTGCCATTCTCATCAGCTATGGCAAGTGGCTCATAGATGATTCGAAACCCTTTTCGGATGACTCTCATCGACACCGAGAAATCGTCTAGGATCGTGTCCGATTCTAAATTCTCAAACAGTTCCCTGCGAATCACATACATGCCTCCATCAACACCCATGACCGATCCGACGAGCGACTCTCCTTTTTGCAATGCTCGCTCGTAGAAATAGTACAATCTTTCTCCATTTCCGAAATCCGATTCATGACTTGCTAATTGAACATCTCCGGTCACGGCTCCAACTTTAGGATCATGAAATCGCTCCACCATCACCTTGAGCGCATCGGGACGAAACATCACGTTTGCATCACACAAGCAAACCAATGGGGTGTTGCAGGAGGCCAAAGCATCGTTGACGACGGAGGTTTTTCCCCTCCGCTGCTGGAAATCCAATAGTCGCAATGGAAAACGGCATAAATGCTTGCGCACCAATTCTTGTGTTCCGTCGCTGGACCCATCGCTGGCAACAATCACCTCCATTCTATGGACATCGTATTCCATAGCGTCGATGTTCCGCATTTTGCTCTCGATGACTTTAGACTCATTGAACGCAGGCACTAACAGCGTCACCTTCGGAATGTCATCTTGGCTGAATCCAACATCATTACGTTTATAAGTGAAACTACCGAGCAACGCCATCGCTAACGGATAGAGTACATTGCTGTAGATCAGGAGGAAAAGCGATATCCAAATCAGGTATGTTAGAAAAATAACCATCGAGTCCTCAAATATTACAAATTTTTCAGATCCTGAATCAGACAGATCCCGAGCCAGTAGGTTTCCCGACGAAAAATTCAGAAACAACGCGAGCAATACGTCCTGCAGCCTCTCCATCCCATAGAGCCGGGCATGTACCCACTTTGTAATTCCCCGAGAGTACCTCCTCAAGCTTTTCCTCCAACAGTCTAGATGAACTGCCGATTAATGTTCCAGTCCCCTCATCGCATGTGATTGGTCGTTCCGTGTTGTCTCGCAGGGTCAAGCAAGGAATCCCTAGGGCCGTAGACTCCTCTTGTAGCCCCCCGGAATCCGTGACGATCAATCTAGCTTGCGACGTTAAGCAAAGAAAATCAAGGTAACCGAGGGGCTCACAAACAATACAACCAGATGATTCCATGAAATAAGGTTCCAGTCCGAATTGCTCAACTCTGGATCTCGTCCTCGGATGCATCGGAAAGATGAAAGGTACCCGATTGGAAACATTTTTGATAACGCCTAGAAGATCGCTTAGTGTGGTTTTAGAATCCACGTTCGCTGGCCGATGGAGCGTAACAACGCCATAGCTTCCAGGGGTAAGTCCAAAACGACTGAGTGTCTGTTGTTTCTTGGCTCTCTCAATTTGACTCCTGAGTGTATCGATCATCACATTTCCAACCAACTGGACTCTTTCCTTGCTGTGTCCTTCCGCCAAAAGGTTTTCCACCCCCTTTGGTTCCGAGGCTAGCAGCAAAGAGGATATTGAATCGGTCAGTATACGATTGATTTCCTCAGGCATAGTCCGGTCTCGACTGCGCAATCCCGCTTCCACATGAATCACGGGGATGTTGAGCTTAGCACCAGCGACCGCTGCGGCTAAGGTTGAATTGACATCTCCCACGACCATGACCCCATCAAACGGGACACCCGATTGCTGGCGTTCTAAGCACAAGGACTCGATTGCAACCATGACATCTGCAGTCTGTCTTGCATGCGACCCAGACCCAACGTTCAGGTAAACATCGGGTTGGCGAATTCCAAGTTCCTCAAAAAAAACACTGGAAAGATTTGGATCGTAATGCTGGCCTGTATGCACAAGCGTTAGTTCGAAATCTTCATACTCTTCAAACGCCTTCATAATCGGCGCTATCTTCATAAAATTTGGCCTTGCCCCTGCGATCAGGAGCAAACGTATCGACTTTGTACTCATGCAAATTTCCCCTCAAGACCAGGTCAACAGCACTTATCAATACCCATGCTGTGGGTACGAAAAAAACACTCTACATTGGCTTGAGGACGACTATGTTCTCAACCAACCATTTTGCTTTCGTGGTGTCCCTTGTAGCTTCCTGAAGGCGATTTGTATCAGGTGCGCTCTCTTTCCAACCTCGCGACTCAAACATTCCCATCCAATCGGATTTAGGACGGCAATTTATATGCCCATGCCCCTCTTGCCCAGGTGTCGCAGCACTAAAAACAACCGATTTAGTAGCTAACCGACAGATTGTTTCCACTAAAAGCTCACTTCGGCCTGGTGGGATGTGTTCCGCAACCTCAATGCACGTAACCAAATCCCATTTGCCTTTCGCGTTGGAAAAATCTCCTACTTCAATGTATTTGTTCAATTCAGCGGAAACAACCAATCTCACATCCGGCGACAGTTCGATTCCTCCGATTTGCTTAGCGGATCTATGGAATTCCGTAAGAAGAAAACCATTCGCACAGCCAATATCGTAAACCGATGAAAATTCCAAACACTCCATAATCTTGTTTGCAATCAAATTGTAGACAGGGCGTAATCGCTCGCGTTCCCTGAATCCATCTTCTGTGAATCCTTCTCCGTACCCACGCAACCACTGAACCCTTCTTACAATCTTATTCAAGATTCTTAACATCGAAAAAACCCTATTGTTAATACAATAAAAAAATAAGCCTACTCATCAAATTTACGTCTTGTAGAAATTCCAATCCACCTCTGCCATCCTATCAGTGGTCTTATGCACCCACGGATGGGTATGTGATCGAATCGTTCCGCCAAACAAAAAAATTGGTCCATCCGGCATTATCGTGGGTCGAGATCCAATTCACCGCAGTAGAACAATACAGCCGTTTTGAAGTTTTCGATGTTGCGATAGCCTCCCGCTCGTCGCTTAATCGACATGATCTTACTGTTGATCCCTTCAGCCACCGCATTGGTGATCCCGTGCGTACAGTAGGTCACAATGTTATCGATTCGCTCCTTCAAACTCCGAGCTAGTTTTTTCATCGGTGCCATCTTGGTACGAATGACTCGCTGGTACCAATCTCTGAAGTAGCTCTTTGCCTTTCCCTCCGTCTCCTGGGCCCAGAGATCGCGTAAGAGCTCTTTGTAGGACCAAGCTCGCCCGGTAGCGAGCGATAGATTGCAAATGGACTGAAACCTAGCGTGCTGTTTTTCGCTGTGGTTCTCAAGCGAAGTTAACCAGAAGTATTTACTCCCCGTGAGTCGATCATCCCCATCCTTGAGCAGTCGCTTATGTTCTCCACGGCGAACTTTGTCGACAGCTTCGTTGGCCATCTTCATGATGTGAAACTTGTCGTGTACGATCTTGCTTTCGGCCAATGGAATCATCTCCTTGGCAGCCCGGACAAAGGCATGGCTCATATCCATGGCGATCGCCTCGACTGACTGCAATTGCTCCTGACTTAGCTGGGAAAAACAGGATTTTGCTGCCTGTGTGTCGTGTCCTTCCTCGATCGCTTCAACGGTACTGTTGTTCAGGTTGTACAAGATCGAAACAAACTTCCTCCCCTTGGCGAACGCTTTCTCGTCGATGCCGATCCTCGGAAGCAGCGACGGTTCCTTCCGAGCTTTTCCACGAGCAACTGCACGTTCGATGATATGCCACGTCGCATCCCATTGGAGTCGCAAAATTATCATGGCACCTTTGACCGTTTGAGTCATCAGTAGGACTTCGATAGCAAACCGCTCAAACATCATCGTGAATCGACTATGCGCCAGAGCCCATGGTACAGTCACGGTCTTGACTCCATGCTCGGGACAGTCCACTCGGGGAACACGGCCAATGAGGATTGTCTTGTATTGGCACGAGTCCAGATGTCGCCATCGACGCTCTTCTGCATGATCGTAGCAAGCAAGCTCTTTCTGGAACTCAGGACAGCAGAACTTTGTACCAGGTGGGTGCTCGACCCTCACTTGGATCTCTTCGGCTGGAATGTCCAATTTGACCTCGGAGGCGGTCCAAGGGGATGTCAGTTCGAGAATATGTTGGTATAGCTCTTTGTCTTGCATGGCTGGGGGTTCCTTTCCCCTGCAATTGTACCATCACCCACGGAAATGCCGGATGGACCAAAAAATTCCTTGTTCATTCGATTTTGGTGCGAATCACTGACCGCAAATCAGGAAGACCAAGGAGCATTTAAAGGAACTGAGACAAACCTAATCGTTCGGCGACAACGGATAGATCGAAATTTAACTCCAACTGTTTACCAACGAGTCGCCGACCGGGCTCTACTTTGATTTTGACATAATTTGGATTACTGATACTTGTGCAGTGTCCCTCGTTGAATTTTACCGTGTCTAGCTTATGGATTTTACCTCCATAATTTCGGTGCCAATACAATACACCAGTTCCATGGTCATAATAGTATTTACTTCTTTTTTTTCTCTCTTTCTCGTTAGGACAGTTCGGGTGCATCCAAAAATGTCTCCACCACCCCAATCCCTTGGAAAATTGATCTTCACTCGCGCCGGCGGTGGTGAGTCCAATCAACTCCCACATCCGATGCTTGCGGGGTGCGAATCGATCGAAGAATCCATTACCATACTGAGGAGTTCCAGCAATTTCACCGTCTGGAACACTGGAAAAAAGCGTTGATGTTTCCTGCATAAGTGGTTGACGCACCAGAAGATCCGAATGCCAGAAAGCTAATCTTTCCGTCCACATATGCATGAACTCAAGTGGAAAGTGCATCGACATTTTTTTGAAACCAAAGTACTTATTGAAATCAATCACCAATGCATCCTGGATTTCAGGGGCTTGGACGGTACCACAATCTGGATCAAACCCGACGATGGGCGTCCATCCGTAATACCTAACTATATTCACCTGGATACGTGTCCATGGCTCGGATAAATGCCAACACAACCAGGGCTTTTCGATACCTCGGACCTGGGACTTCCATTCCCTAGCCGCGTTTTCTACGCTTTCGATCGATCGGTCAAATCTGTGCCAACTACCCCTTCCAGCGAGCATTGCTTTCTTGGATTCTTCTTCGTCGCTCATCACAATTTTTTATCTTTATTTGATAGAGTTTCTATTGGTATATGCAATT
>JGI24766J26685_10000015_pt1 | contig 36491 bp, 31 predicted proteins | sample SanBayMetagenome_FD_26685 | JGI IMG/M metagenome (IMG submission 26685)
CAAACTTCTAAACCAAGCTACCGAGATTCAAAACAAGATCCGAGATATCGATCAGTCCGCACCCGCAGTCATGGTCATGCGAGACATGAGCCCTCCGCGAGAAACATTTATCCTCAAGCGCGGACAGTACGACCAACCGACCACCAAGGTCCAACCTGGGATCCCAGAAGCTCTGCGAAGCGACCCCATCGAGCACCCGAGCAATCGGCTTCAATTGGCACAATGGCTCACCCACCCGACAAACCCACTGACGGCCCGAGTCGCTGTCAATCGCCTCTGGGAGCAATGCTTCGGAACTGGGCTGGTCCGCACCAGCGAAGACTTTGGTGGCTCCGGCGAGTACCCCTCTCATCCAGAACTGCTCGACGCCCTGGCCGTCGATTTCATCGAAAACCGATGGGACATTCGCCAAATGCTCAAACAGATCGCAATGAGCAAAACCTACCGGCAAGAGTCGCGACTGACCCCGGAACTCAAACTCCAGGATCCTGAGAATCGATGGTTGACCCGCGGCCCACGCCACCGTCTATCTGCCGAAACCATCCGCGACAATGCGCTGGCCATCAGCGGCCTTCTGAACCGCAAACTCGGTGGTCCTAGCGTCAAACCCTATCAACCCGCTGGACTTTGGGAGGACGTTACCGTCGAACGCCGAGGCAAGTACGTTGCCGATACCGCAGAAGGTCTCTTTCGACGAGGCATGTACACCTTCTGGAAAAGGACCTGCCCACCCCCATCCATGGTCAGTTTCGATGCCCCAAACCGAGAGGTTTGCGTCGCGAGGCGATCGCGCACTAACACGCCCACCCAAGCCTTGGTGCTGCTGAACGATCCGACCTATGTCGAAGCGGCTCGGGTCTTCGCAAGCGATATCCTCCGAACCGGCGGGGCCGACGATCTGATGCGGTTGAACTATGCCTATCGCAAAGCCATCGCAAGGCAGGTACTCCCCGAAGAGATCCCCCCGCTGAAGGAACTCCTCGACTTGGCCAAGTCAGAGTTTCTTCAAGATCCGCAGCGCACAACAGCATTCCTGAGCGTCGGTACCCTACCCCCTGCCTCGGAATTGAACCCTAGCGAACTTGCAGCCTGGACCGTCGTGTGCAGCGCAATTCTCAATCTCGACGAAACCATCACCAAATACTAGCTCCCCGAGTTACTCGCCACCCGAGATACTAGCCACCCGAACCCAAAGCTCCCAAGCGACATGGAATCCGAACTATCCTCCCTTGCGTTCGATTCACGAAGAGCGTTCCTCAAACACTCGGCGATCGGTACCGTCGCGCTTGCGCAACTCCTCGGAACCCAACGACGCGCTTCTGCGNCCCCCCAAGACCCAGTCGCCAGCCCCGCAGTCTCCAACCACCAGGCCCACTNTGCGCCGATGGCCAAACGGGTCATCTACTTGTTCCAGTCCGGCGGCCCATCGCAACTTGAGCTCATGGACTACAAGCCCAAGCTCAAGGAGTACCACGGAAGCGAACTGCCCGAGAGCATCCGAAACGGCCAACGACTCACCGGCATGACCTCCGGACAAAAGAGCTTTCCAGTCGTCGCTCCCAAATTCCAATTCCAACAAGTCGGCAGCAATGGGGCTTGGTTCAGCGAACTCTTACCCCATACCGGGGCCATGGCCGATGATCTGTGCATCGTCCGATCGATGAACACCGAAGCGATCAATCACGACCCGGCGATCACCTTCATGCAGACCGGATCGCAGCAACCCGGCAGACCCTCGCTCGGATCGTGGCTCAGCTACGGCCTAGGCAGCGAAGCCGAGGACCTGCCCGCCTTCGTCGTGATGATCTCTCACGGAACCGGCAAAGATGCCAACCAAGGCCTCCTAGATCGACTCTGGGGAAGCGGCTTTCTGCCATCGAGCCACCAAGGGGTCAAGTTCCGAAGCGGCTCCGAACCGGTCCTCTACCTGAGCGATCCGCCCGGGATGCCTAGAAGCCTGCGACGAGGGATGCTCGATCAGATTTCAAAACTCAATGCACTCGAATTCCATCGAGAACAAGACCCCGAAATCCTCTCGCGAATCGAACAATACGAGATGGCATTCAAGATGCAGATGTCGGTCCCGGACCTGACGGATGTTTCCGACGAATCCGAATCGACCTTGAAAATGTATGGACCCGACGTCCTCAAGCCCGGTACCTATGCTGCGAACTGTTTACTCGCTCGAAGAATGGTCGAACGCGGGGTCCGATTCGTGCAACTCTACCACCGTGGATGGGACAACCATGGCAGTTTGCCATCGAACATTCCCAAACAATGTCAGGACATCGATCAACCCCAGGCCGCATTGGTCCAAGACCTTAAGCAACGCGGACTCCTCGACGACACGATCGTTATCTGGGGGGGCGAGTTCGGACGGACCGTCTACAGCCAAGGCTCCTTGCAGGACGACTACGGGCGCGATCACCATGGCCGCTGTTTCTCGATGTGGATGGCCGGAGGAGGCTTCCGGCCAGGGGCCTTGATCGGGCAGACCGACGACTACGGATACAACATTACCGAACAGCCGGTCCACATCCATGACCTACATGCAACCCTCTTGCATTGCCTGGGCTTGGACCACGAAAAGCTAACCTATCGGTACCAAGGCCGTGATTTTCGGCTCACCGATGTGCATGGCAAACTCGTCTCCGAGCTGGTCCGAGCAAGCTAGCTTGCTTGCGACTAGAGCTAGCTAGCGGTTGGCACCGCGGCTGACAATCCGGCTGGAACTAAGGCTTTGGAACCTTTATCCATAGCCATCTCTTCATCGCGAAGCGCATCGATCAAAGGCCAAAGCTCATCGACTTCGTCCTTGAAGAGATTTCCGATCAGGATATCCGTGATCAAATGCTTCTTGTCGGGATGCTTGCGAACCAATTGGGCAAAGTTCAATCCGTCGTAGAAAGCTCGGACCAAATTCCTCATCCGATCCATGGCCTTGCGGTACTCGGGTTCCCAAGCCCTCAGGCGGGCTTCGGACGGATCGTTGACATCGAGGGCATCGGCGATCGCATCGCCTGCCATCTGTGCAGAGACCAGTGCGAGCAAAACCCCAGAAGAATAGAGAGGGTCGAGAAAACCAAATGCATCGCCGACCAAAACCCAGCCGTCGCCTGCGGCTTGGCTGGCTTTGTACGAGTACTCCTTCATGATGCGATACTCGCCAACACATTCGGCCCCAGCGATGCGAGGCTGAATACCCGCACAGCGTGCAACTTCTTCATGGAAGATTTTCTCAGGATCCTTCGTCTCGCGGTTCTTGAACAGGTAATCGAAGTCGGCAACCACACCGACACTGACCACATCGTCGTGAAGCGGAATGTACCAAAACCATCCCTTTTTCCCCTGCGTTTGAATCACGATCGTGCCGCCGGAATCCAAACCAGGTTCTCGCTTTGCGCCTTTGAAATAAGACCAGACGGCGGCCTTCTTCAAATCCGCATCCCACTCGCGCATGTTCATCCGATCGATCAACATCGACGATTGCCCGCTGGCATCGACGACGACCTGGGAGTGCACGACCTGGGCCGGCCCATCACCGCATTTGACCTTCACCCCAACGACGCGGTCCCCTTGGCGTTCGATGTCCAAAACTCTAGCCCCTTCNATCACTTCGACCCCATGCTCCCTAGCATTTTGCATCAGCATATGGTCGAACTCACTTCGCAGGACTTGCCAAGTCTGAGAGCGTTCGTGAGGATCGTACTCCTCGAACCGAAAGGGCTCCGAGAGTTTCCCGTGCTCGTTGATGAATTGCACGCCGTACTTCTTGGTGAAGTGACTTGCCTTCATCTTCTCAAGCATCCCGATNCGGCGGATGGTCCCGTGGCAAAAAGGGATCAACGACTCGCCGACGTGGAACCTGGGGAAATGCTCCCGCTCGTAGACCCTTACTCGGTATCCACGCTGAGCCAGGATGGTGGCCGTCGCACATCCAGAAGGTCCACCTCCGATGACGATCACGTCTGGTTTTTCCACAGATTGAATCATAAATCACCTCTGTCGTTTCAATTTTACCATTGGCCGCCGGGCGGTTCGTGGGGTTTTCTGGTTTTCTGAAGCAGTCGGCACAGTGTCGAGCGATCGGTTGGACTCAGGTGTCCTAACTGGGAAACGTGCAGAGACTTGACAGGTTCTTGCAGTTTTTCCAGCAATTCGAGACCTTCGGCGGTGATTTCGACAAGCACCGTTCGGCGGTCCTCTTCGGTCCGAACGCGTCGAACCCAACCGTTTTGCTGTAGTTTGTCGAGCATCCGGGTGATGTCCGGGGCTCGAGAAATGAGCCTGTTTGAAATCTGAAGCGTTGGGACCGAGTCGGGTGCCGCCGCTTGGAGAATCCTCAGGACATTGTATTGCTGCGAGGTGATTTGCCATTCCCCGAAGAGTTCATCCTCGATCGCTTTGAGGCGATCGTAAGTCCTCCACAACGAGAGGTAAACCTCTTGCTCCTGAGAATCGAACTTGCGGTTGGTGGTCAATGACTCGCTACCCATATCTCCATAATACTCGTCCAAACAACCATTGTCCAGACAGGAAAAACGAGGGGTTTCGAGAGATTTGATGGAATCGATGGAATCGCCATAAGCCAAAGGACCGTTACAAACCCGACAGACGATCCACCTCCGGAAGCACTTGGCCGACTTCGCCTCAAAAAGATTTTGGTTTGCCCTGAATCGCTAAGTATACTTGCGAATCGTTAACCCAACCTTGAAATGCATTTGGAGCAAAAAATGCGAGGGCTAATTTTTACTGCTTGTGCACTGGCAGTCTGCACATCTTTCGGGATCGCCGAAGCCAAGCAATACACGCGTAAGGTTCACGGACGCGAGGTGGTGGTCCACACCAACCCAATCCCGGTGGTCCTCCATCGAATGGTTCCACCCCAGCATGGTCGGCACGTGACCGAACGGGAACTGCAGCAGGGCAAGGCCCCTCAGCCGAACCGTTTTATGGGCAACGCCCTGGGACGTTAGTTTGGCAAGTTCCAAGTCTGATCGACTTCGATCAGCACCGGTTCGGCGTCGGTTTGAGAATCGATTTGGGCCGCCCAAGCTTTCTCGTCTTGGGCGATCGGTGGCCATGTGTTGAAATGCGTTGGCATGACGTATTGCGGATGCACAAACCGCGTTGCCTGGACGCTGTCGTCGACTCCCATGGTGAACAGATCGCCGATCGGGACGATGAATAACTCAACCGGTTTGCTCGCTACCCACTGCATGTCGCTGAACAATGCAGTATCCCCGGCATAATAAATACGTTTCGAGAGCGAATCGTGAACCGGCAGATCGAGCACCCAACCGCCGGCCGTCCCGCCGTAACTGCCATCGGGAAGACTGGAGGAGTGCAGTGCGGGCACAAGTTGCATGCGTCCGGCCTTGCAGGAGTAGCTACCTCCGAGATTCATGCCGACGGTGTTTTCGACGCCATGATGCTTAGTCAGCCAAGTTGCGATCTCGTAGTTGGCAAGGACCTCCGCACCGCTCCTTTTGGCGATCGATGCCGCATCAGCGATATGATCGAAATGGCCGTGAGAGATCAGAATATGGGTCGGATGCATCTGCGATGGCTTGGTTTTGGCCATAGGATTCGATTCGAAAAACGGATCGATCAGCAGGTGAAACTCGCCGGTGCGAATGCTCCAAGTCGAATGGCCATGCCAAGTGATCTGGATGCCCGAGGTGGATTGGGAATGGTGGCGGGTGCTCATAAAGGGACTTTTTCAAGAGGGAGGCAAGGATCGACACTCCGTAGCCCATGGGATGGGTCAGTCCCCATTATAGCAACACGAACCAATGGGCTGGACATGCAAATTGCCTGTTGAATACGTGATCGCCCGGCCGGCGATCCCAACGCGATCCTGGCGTTGCTCGCAGAAAAGCTCCCCACCGCGTTTGGAAATCTGCCTTGCATGGAGCTGTGACTTGGACAATCGCCCGGCCCAATACGGGATCAGCGTGCTGTGGGCCGAACCCGTCACTGGATCCTCGGGAACTCCAGCGCGGGGCGCAAAGAAACGCGAAACGAAATCGCAGTCTTTCCCTGGGGCCGTCGCGATGACTCCGATCGAATCGAGTTGCATCAGTGCGTTCATGTCAGGACGAAGTTCGCGAACAATGCTCTCGCTATCAAAAACCGCAAGGTAGTCGCGGGCCTTGGCCGTGAAACTCGGCGCGATGCCTAGCCCCTGCTCGAGCAGCATCGGAGTCGGGCAGGACGTAGCTGGTCTGGATGGAAAATCGAGTTCCAAGAGGTCTTGATCCCTAGTGACCGTCAATTCGCCGGCGCGCGTCTCGAAGCGGATGACCCGATCCCGATACCCCAAGTGCCGAAAGATCACGTGTGCGGGAGCCAAAGTCGCATGCCCACACAAATCCATTTCCATCGTGGGGGTGAACCATCGAAGCCCAAAACTGGATTCCCGCTGCACTACAAACGCGGTCTCAGGCAGATAGTTCTCTGCGGCGATCGATTGCAAAACCGCATCGTCTAGCCATTGCGCTAGGAAGCAAACACCGGCGGGATTGCCCGAAAAAATCTCACTGGTAAACGTGTCTACTTGGTAATAGGGGATGCTCATGTCTTCTTTCCGTGTGTTCGGTGTGTTCCGTGGTTCGATCCTAAGCTGTTGGTGGTTGACCACCGAAGAGATTTTTTACCACGGAATACTCGGAACACACAGAAAAAGTACTGGCAAGTTACAGAGGTTAACTTTGTTAGAGCGGCTGAAGGCGAACGAAGCAACGCATTTCAAATGGACCAATCGTCGAACAGCTTTTGATCAGACTCCCTACGAGCTTGGGTATAAGCCCACTGGTAGAGTTCCATTTGATCGCGGATCGCTTGGCGATGCTCAGGGGTCAAGTGGTTCAAGCCCAGTACCACAAACCCTGGAGGTAAGGATTTGGAAGCGGGATTAGGCTCCTGCGAAGGTTTCGCCCAAAGCGATTCATAGCGTCGGATTCTGTTATAAACCATCGTGGGACACTTGCCGTCGGTTGCGAAACCTATGTCATTGGACCTGCGCAGGCAGACGAAGAGACGTTCAGCTTCGATCTGCCAGGTTGCAATTTTGAATTTCGAATCGTATTGGTTACGACTAGCAAGTACCGCAGCATACGGGTGTGCCACCCATCGAAATGCAGCATGTGCAGCCTGCCTCGCAGCATGCACGCAAGGTATCGCAACAGGATTGCAGCATGCTGCAACAGGCTGCGTCACCGCTACAACAGGTGATGCAGCATCCGTTTTCCGTCATCTCGCACTTGGTATGGCCGCAGCACAAATTGCACTGAAAAACGACTTGGCCATTCCATAAGCAACAGCAGTTGCATAGACCACCCTGAAGCATCTTGCAGAGATTCTGCAACGCGCCGCAAGCGACATCGTCATCGCAACAGCATTCGATCTTCATGCCACCTTGGCACTTCTCAAACTTGAGCGAACAGGCTGGAATAATGCAGCTATTGGCTGGAGTGGGAGCGGCCTGGGCGGCTCCGAAAACACTGGTGCTGCCAGTCGGCAATCGATCCATCATGACCGTAGACATTCGAAAGTCTCCTTCGCAGAAAAACATCAGACAAATTTTTCAGCGATTTCCGGTGGTCCGGTCAACCGATCGGAAAGGAACTCCTTTCCCTGTAAGGTAACAGTCTAAGTGTTTTGGTCCATCGCCGTCAACACGGGATGTTTTTCAAGGGAAAACCGTCTTTACAGGTCTTCGGGACGATAATCGACCCATCGAATTCCAAGCTTACGCATTTTGGCCCGAAGCGTGTGGGGGTTGATCTGCAAGATGCGCGCCGCTCCCCTCTTACCCTCAACCTGTCCCTGGCTTCGCAAAAGAGCCCTCTCAATATGCTGCTTGATCATCTCGTTGAGGGGCAAAATGGAAGAGTCGTCTTTCGGTTGCACACTCGCAGTTGCTGTGCTTTGCGTCGGAGTCAGGGGTTGCAAATAAGACGACTCGGGGATCACCTCGTAAAACGTAGGCTCCTCGGTCGTTTCCGCAGGACGCGTTACGAAGGTGAACCCTGCTCCCAAAGCTGTAGCGATGTCTAGATGGTGGCCTCGTCCTAAAATCACCGCCCGATCGACTACGGCTTGTAACTCTCGAATGTTTCCAGGCCACGAGTACTTCAGGAGCCGATCGATGTCTGATGACGTAGGCTGCGCATAGGGCAGTCCTAACTTCGAGGCCGCCTTGCGAGCAAAATGCCTGGTCAATGCTGGGATATCCTCAAGCCGTTCACAGAGCCTGGGCAAGAGAATCGGAAATAAATTGATGCGATACCAAAGGTCCTCACGAAACGTACGATCGTGGACCATGGCAGCCAAGTCGCGGTGGGTCGCCGCGACGATGCGAACATCGACCTCGATCGTCTTCTCGCCACCGACACGCTCGATTTGATGCTCCTGCAATACCCTCAATAGACGAACCTGAGCGGCCAAAGGCAACTCACCGACTTCATCCAGGAACAACGTACCCCCATCGGCACGCTCAAACCAACCTTTACGCTGGTCTGACGCCCCGGTAAAACTCCCTCGCTCATGCCCAAACAACTGCGAATCGATCAACTCAGGGGGAATCGCCCCACAATTGACTCGCAAAAATGGTTGACTGGAACGTGCCGAACGCGCATGAATCGCTCGAGCGATCACCTCTTTGCCCGTCCCGGTATCCCCGAAAATCAATACCGGCATGTCCGAATTCGAGACCAGCATGACGCGTTCCATGACTTTCCTGAGCCCTTCACTCGAACCGACCATCGGCTCCTTGTCGGCATCGGCCGGCAGGGTCGATGGAACGGAAGCAAATGGAACGGAAGCAGCAGGAGCGTCTCCTGGCGAATGGAGAATCGATTGAAGATAGAAGCTAAGCGGCGATGCGAACTGCTCCAACAACGCGATACTTGTTTCTGGAAGCGTCCGCCCATGCTCGATCTCTAAAACCGCGACGCCTATCGATTCGCCCGCAACGGCAGTCTCCCTAGGTCGCAACGGGATCGCAAGGATCGAGCCAGTAAGTTCCTCCGTGGCCAGCCACGCCAGCTTCCCACTTCGTTTGGGGCTTGGCTGGCAAAGCACCGAACCGGATTGAACCCAGTCGTGCAACTCGACCCATCGAGACAGACTGCACGGTAGTTCCAACGTCTCGATGTCGATCGTCCCATTGCGATGCACATAAAGGACCCGATACACAACACCCGATGGCTCCGACCCACGCTTAGCCCCTGAACCTTTTCCTCTGCTTGAATTGCCCAAGCCAGCTTGCGATTTCGAGTCGATCAATGTCAGAAGCGAAAGACTCTGGACAGGAACGCTCTTCGAAAGCAACTTGAGAACCTCATGCCCGCTGACCGAAGAACGCTCGCGACCATGAGCCAATTGCCAGAGCTGATTCCAAGGAAAATCGGTCATAAGGGATTTTGGTTCCAAGCCAATAAGGATCCAGCGGATTGTCTTGCACGGGGCCTGCGTTAGCAACGCAATTTTCGGACCGACTAGATCCGCGCCTTGAACGCCAACTCGAAACCTAACTCGAAACGCCCAACCTAGCAAATACCACAGCATAGCCGCAAATACAACAGATCACCTACCAATTAACAGAAACACTATCAAACAAAACAGCCAAACCGGCAAATAACACGGATCGCATTGTAAGATCGGTGGGTGACGGTTGCGCTGCACCTGGGAAAAACGGTGCAAAAACGAAGGTATCTCAAGAAAAAACGGTCTAAATCGACACCGAAGGCCTCTAACTGACGATTTGGAACGAGGTTTGCATGAAGCTAAAGCACGCCAGCGGACCTTCCAGTTGGCTTCCCAGTTGGCTTCCAACGCGTTGGCACACGAAACTGAGTACACGATGGATTCGACTCCTTGGTTTGCAGATCGCTACCGAACGACCGGTGCGACCTTGGTCCTATTGAGCCTTCTTTTCGGGAGCCTAGCAGGCTGCGGCCCTAAGCCAGACTCGTCCTCCCCAGGGGCAAAACGGCAACTGACGAATGTCTCGTACGATCCGACGAGGGAATTGTACGCCGAGTTCAACGAGGCTTTTGCAAGGCATTGGCAGGCAACCCACGGCGAGGCAGTCGAGTTTGCGCAGTCTCACGGTGGTTCTGGTAAGCAAGCCAGAGCGGTCATCGAGGGACTCGATGCGGATGTGGTCTCGCTGGCTCTCTCCGGGGATATCGATGCGATCGCTGAAAAAACAAANGCCCTGCCGACTGCATGGCAGCAGAACTTTCCCAACAACAGTTCGCCCTATACGTCGACCATTGTTTTCCTGGTCCGCAAAGGGAACCCCAAGGGGCTCAGGGATTGGGGGGATTTGGTTCAAGAAAACGTCGAGGTCATCACTCCGAATCCCAAGACCGGTGGTGGGGCGCGTTGGAACTACTTGGCTGCATGGGGATACGCTTTATCGACTCAGTTCGGTGACTTAAAGAAGATCAAGGATCCCAACGAATCGGCGGCGGTGGGTCAAGCCACCGCGCATGCGAAGGATTTCATATCGAAGCTCTATGCGAATGTCCCGGTCCTCGATACGTCGGCTCGCGCGGCGACAAACACGTTTATCCAACGCGGCATCGGCGATGTATTGATCACTTGGGAAAACGAGGCGTATCTGGCATTGCGGGAAGCGGGTACGGATCAGGTCGAATTGATTGTACCGAGCATGAGCATCCTTGCTGAACCTCCGGTGGCTGTGGTCGAGCGCAATGCGAGCGGGCACAACAACCTGGATCTGGCAAAGGCTTATGTGGAGTACCTCTATTCGGATGAAGGGCAGCAGATTATTGCCAAGCATTTCTATCGGCCTCGTCGCAAGGAGGTCGTTTCCCAGGAGGATCTCAAACGGTTTACGGAGTTAAAACTCTTCGAATTGACAGACATCGTTGCGAATTGGAAAGACGCGCAGGAGACACACTTCAAGGATCGAACGGGTGTATTCGATCAAGTCTATTCGAGCAAAGCTCAATAAGCGACGTATTATGAGCGCCATGCGAGCCACACAAATACGACGCCTACCGGGCTTTGGCCTGACACTTGGGTTCACGCTGTTCTACGTGACGCTCATGATCGTCATTCCGATTGCAGCCCTTTTGCTCAAGGCTTCATCGATCTCGATGGAGGAATTGGTCGAAACGTTCAAAACACCTCGGGTTCAAGCATCCTTGCGATTGACCTTTGGCGCATCGCTGCTGGCCGCGACGATCAACACCTTCTTTGGTTTCATCGCTGCTTGGTCGCTGGTGCGTTATCGGTTTGTTGGCCGCCGGCTGATCGACTCTTTGATCGATCTTCCTTTCGCCATGCCGACTGCTNTCTCGGGGATTGCTTTGATGGCCATTTACGCACCGACNGGAATTGTGGGCAAGCACTTTCTTGCGTGGGGTATCAAAACTGCGATCAGCCCATTGGGAGTTCTCATTGCGCTGATTTTCATCGGCTTTCCTTTCGCGGTTCGGACGATGCAACCNGCGATTGAAGAACTGGAATTGGAGGCCGAGCAAGCCAGTGCGAGTCTAGGGGCAAGTCGTTTTCAGACGTTCCTAAGGGTAACTCTACCGAGTTTGATTCCCGCAGCGCTGACTGGATTTACCTTGGCCCTCGCGCGAGCGTTGGGCGAATACGGCAGCGTGATTTTCATCGCCGGTAATTTGCCAATGCGTACCGAAATCGCGTCGTTACTGATCGTAAGCCGTTTGGATGAGAACGACATCGTCGGAGCCTGTGCGATCGCCGTGGTCATGCTTGCATCCACTTTTGTACTCCTTCTGACGATTCAGGGGATTCAATGGTGGATCGAGCGCAAGACCGGTCGAAACTAAACAAGGAGGGAATCAGGAGTGTCAAGAGACAGCCGGTTGAGCCAAGCGAGCCGCGATCCAAAATGGATCCAGTGGATACTGATCGGCATCACGGTTGGATTCGTGACCCTGTTTTTGATATTGCCACTGGGTGTGATTTTCTGGGAAGCGTTTCGAAAGGGACTCAAGACATTCGCGATTGCACTTTCGGATCGTAACGCGCGCAGCGCTATCGGTCTGACGCTCTTAGCAACCGCGATCTGCGTCCCGTTGAATATGGTTTTCGGTCTAGCCGCAGCCTGGGCGACGACTAAGTATTCGTTTCCTGGAAAATCGCTTCTGATATCGATTATCGATTTGCCATTCGCGATCTCTCCGGTCATCGCTGGACTGATGCTCATCTTGCTCTATGGCATCCATGGTTGGTTTGGAGCTGCATTGCAGAGCATGGGACTGCAAGTGATTTTCGCTGTCCCAGGCGTGGTTCTTGCCACGATCTTTGTGACGGTTCCTTTTGTGGCAAGGGAGTTGATTCCGGTAATGCAGGAACAGGGAAGCGAGCAAGAGTGGGCCGCGATATCGCTCGGTGCGAGCGCTTGGCAAACGTTTACCAAAGTCACACTGCCAAACATTTTTCTGCCGCTTTTGTATGGAGTGCTGCTGTGCACCGCACGAGCCATGGGTGAGTTTGGAGCCGTCTCGGTCGTTTCGTCGAACATTCGAGGCTTAACCAACACAATCCCGCTTCAAATCGATGCGCTCTACAACGATTACAACGCTCCGGCAGCATTCGCTCTGGCGTCGATCCTAGCAACATTGAGCATTATCACACTCCTTGCCAAATCATGGTTGGAATCGAAGATCGAGCATCGATCGAAAGAATCTGAGGAAATCCAGTGAGCGTCGAAGTTCAACACGTGAACAAAACTTTTGGATCCTACAAAGCAATCCAAGATGTCAGCCTCAAAGTCCACAGCGGCGAGCTAGTCGCGCTCTTAGGCCCTAGCGGGTCAGGTAAAACGACGCTCCTACGAATGATCGCTGGGCTCGAGGTCCCCGATCAACCCGTGAATCAAGACGAGGGAAGGATCCTTTTTTTCGATCAAGACGTAGCGACTCGGAGCGTAGCCGAACGCCAAGTTGGATTCGTGTTTCAACACTACGCTTTGTTCAAGCACATGAGCGTCTTCGAAAACATCGCTTTTGGATTGAGAGTCCGACCTCGAAATCTGCGTTTATCCAATCCCCAAATCGATCAGCGCGTCAAAGAATTACTACAGTTGATTCAATTGGAAGGATTCGGGAATCGATTCCCATTGCAACTCTCTGGCGGCCAGCGTCAACGCGTCGCCCTAGCAAGAGCCTTGGCCATCGAACCAAAGGTCCTTTTGCTCGACGAACCTTTCGGAGCGCTCGATGCCAAGGTCCGTCAGAAGTTACGCGAATGGCTAAGACGGCTTCACGAGCAAGTGCACACGACAACGATTCTGGTGACCCATGATCAGGAGGAAGCCCTCGAAGTTGCAGACCGTGTAGTCGTGATGAACCATGCAAAAATCGAGCAGATCGGAACACCCGAGGAGGTCTTTCATAACCCAGCATCCGAATTCGTGATCGACTTCCTCGGATCCGTCAACGTCTTCTCAGGAAGACACTTCGAGCCCTCCCCAGAAGCGAAAACCGACGGAGCGAAAGTCTATGTGCGGCCGCATGAACTCCAAATCTCAAAGGAATCTCTCGGGTCGGCGTCGATCTCCGCGCAAATCCAACGCATCCAACGCGCCGGGACTAGCGCCAAAGTCTTTGTCCATACTAACAACGAACAGAACGTTCGAGTCGATGTTCCAATCCATGAGTTCCAATTCATGGACCTCGAAGTCCACCAACAGGTATTCATCACCCCCCTGCAGTCGCACGTCTTTTCTCCCGAATACACCATCTAAAAACCATCACGAGATTCGTTAAAGAGCAAGAAAGAAATTTGATCATGAAGGATCATGTCGAAAATCCGGACAATCACGCACGATTGGAACGGGAAGTGCAATTCGATTTGGATCAGATTCGTCAGGCGCTTGACGGTTTGCGTTATGGGCAAGTCACGATCGTGATCCATGACGGAGCGGTAGTACAGATAGACCGCACCGAGAAGCGTCGGTTTCGAAGTAGTTCGAATGCTAGCCAAGGCTAGTTTGTTGCTGATCCGACCCCGGAAAGCTTGTCGAAACGATCGCTAGGGAACGACTCCACCCATAGAGTTCCAGAGCAGCCATTGCATTGCCAATCGCACTGCAAGAGTTTTTACTCGAAAGGGTCTTATGTCGCGTAGCTTTTCCCGATGCGTGCGCACCGCGCTGATTTGTGGGCTTGTCGTTTCCGGATCGATGGTGGGCTGTTCCCGCACTGATCGCGTCCAAACCACTTTGGCCGAGGGAACCGTTCTTGGGCAAGATGGCAAGCCCTTGGACCGAGCCACCGTGGTCTTTCATCCGACCGAAACTTCGCTGAAGTTCCCCAAGCCACGTGGGACAACCAATGCGGAAGGGCGGTTTCAGTTGTCGACCTACGACACCAACGATGGGGCACCGGCGGGTAAATACAAGGTAACGATCGAACAATGGTACCGGGATACCCCAGACCAGGCCCCTACGAACCATCTACCAGCAGGCTTAGCCTCCGAGGCGACCTCCGGTATCGACGTTCAGTTGAGCAAAGACAAAAGCGTTCTCGAACCCTTCAAGATTCGTTGATCCACCAATACCCTAACCGTTGATTCTGTTGACTTACACTTGATAAAAAAGAAAAGAAAAGAAATCATGAGACTTCAGTCCTTAGCACACCGTAACCGCCTCCGCAGCGCATTTACCCTGGTGGAATTGTTGGTAGTGATTGCCATCATTGGTATTTTGGTAGGCTTGCTTCTGCCAGCCGTGCAAGCAGCCCGAGAAGCAGCTAGGCGTATGTCCTGCTCGAACAACATGCGACAGATCGAGTTGGCGTTTCAAAACTTCCATAGCGCCAACAAGTATTTCCCAAGCAATGTTCGACCCGATGCGGTCTCGACGGTACGGGTCCGGTGGGCGACTTATCTGCTTCCCCATATCGAACAACAGTCCCTTTATTCAAGGCTCGATCTAAAGAAGAATTGGTCCTCGACGGTTCCTAACGCCGACGGTGGTCTGAATTACGATCTGTTCGGATCCAAGATTCCGATCTACGAGTGCCCATCGAACCCAGAGTCGGGTAGAGTTCAAGACGGATCGCCGCCGCCGGATACTCCGGTTTGGCAAGCGAGGGTTGCCAACGGGGACTATTCAGGTTACTACGGCGTGTCGCCTCAGATGGCAACGCTTGGGTTGGTCGATGCGAATTCGGCTAGGAATGACAATGGTGCATTATCCAAGACAGCGAACTTGAAGTTTGCGAGCTTCACCGATGGTACGAGCAATACCATTCGCTTGGTCGAGTCGTCAGGCCGTCCGCATGTGTACCGATTGGGGCGTAAGGTCATCGAAGCTGGTCCAGGAAGCTCGGTTCGTGTCAATGGCGGGGGGTGGTGCCGACCAGCCTCGGAGTTGAATCTCCTGCTAGGAGTCTCTGCCGATGGAGCTTCGTATCCTGGCCCCCAAGTGATCAATACGACCAACGGTATCCCATTGGGATCGACTTATCCCGATCCGTACTTTGGAGTCGATGGTACCGGTCAGGCTTATTCGTTCCATTCGAGTGGGATCACGGCCGCATTTGTCGACGGGAGTGCAAGGTACCTTAGCTCCAATATCGATGTGCGTGTTTATGCCGGCATGATCACTCGCAATGGTGGCGAAATCAATAAAGAGGTCGAGTAGTCGGATGAGAGACTAGATGCCTCTAGCATCTAGTCTCTTGCCTGAAATCCCCAGCGGACAGCCCCTGAGTTTATTTCAACCACCGAATACTCGGAACACACGGAAAAAGAGAGTGGATCCTCTGCGGTCTTCCTCCGCGGTCTTCTTCCGTGTGTTCAGTGTGTTCCGTGGTTGCGCTCGTGCTCGAAGCGATCTAGCATAGCAATCCGGTTGATACGACGAAATCCAATGCGAGGCACGATCCCGTTCCTCAAGTATCTAGCCTGCTTTTACTCCAGATTTACAATCTCACCTCCGTTGCGAGAGAACAGAGCTAGCCAGGTCTCTTTCGGCAAATCAAGTTTCAATCTGGAGACCGAGCCATCGAACATACCGATAACGGTCTGGCCATTGTAATTGCGAAGTTTGGCCGTCGGATTGGCCTCGTCAAACGGATACTCCTCGGGACTCGTCCAGGCAATGGCATGCTCGCGATCAAGTTCAACGAAGGCAATCGTGTTGCTCGTACCGTCGGTGATGTTTCGGAATTGCATGGGCTCACTCTGCCCAAAAACGGTCCTCTTGCCGATCGGTGCAACATAGGTGGTGTGATAAGGTTTAAGCTCCACGGTCTGGTTCATATCGGCAGTGGGAAGGTAAATCGCTGGCATTTTGGGAAGTAGCTTGATGTTGTGCGGACTATCCCATGCCTCATCGAGCTTGAACTCTTGATACAGCTCTTGGAATCCGATGAAAGGCAAAATATGCACACGCCAACTAAGCCCACTTTTTGCTTTTGTCTTGGCCATGTTCAAGTAGGTGGGAAACGCTTGGTAGGCACTTTCGTAGTTGTGGAAACCTAATGCGAACTCCTTCATGCGATTCGAAGTGGTGGTCGCAGTAATAGGGGCCATGATGGAACTTGCCACCATGGCTCCGAATTGCAAAAGCGATTGGTTGCTCTCATCGTCTGTGAGGTATACGACGACACGATCCCCTGAGAGCTCAGGCTTGATCATCCCAATCAAAACCGAGAGAGCCAAAAAGGATTCTTTGTCTGCTACCGCATTGTTGACAACCGTTCGGATCAGCTTGGGCAAATTCTTCGCAAAGATTTTCGCCCCTTCCTCAGAACCCGACTGCACCACAATGCGGGCCGTTGCATTCTTGGTGTCCAAACCGAGGGAAACCCATCGGACGCTGTCGAGCAACCACTCTGCCGATCCACCACCGAACGTCTCGGGCAACTCGGGTTGGATCTCTCGGAATGTCTTGGTCACGTAATCAGGCAACTGCATAACGCATTGGACAGGAAACTCCTTGGTGGATTCCAACCCAGCCTGCCATTTCAAAGCTTGCTCGGCGGGCATTGCAGAGAGCACCTTTGCAGATGCCGATACCAGATCGGTACCGATGTCGAGTTTCGTTAGCTCGGAAGTGGATCGATCCGCGATAGCGATCTCAGGTGCAAAGAGTTTGGCGACTTTTTCCAGATCAGAAGCCAGTACTGCCTTGGGAGAGGTGGCACGCAAAAGCACTGCCGTAGTGTAGGGCATGTCGACCGACAAGTAGACCGTCTGCCCTTTGGCAAGCTCACGAATCGACCTGAGATTGCGATCGGAAGCGTCGATCAAGGCTGCGATGGGCTTATCCTTGTGCTCCTCTTGCATCTGCTGGATCTTCGCTGGAATTGCGAGCTGATCGGTGTCCACCTTGAGCAACAGCATCGAAGATGCATTGAGAGATTGCTGGATTGGATTGGATTTATCCTGGCCCTGGCTGTTTGCCACACTAACGAGCGTTAAGGCAACGGAAACCAGTGGGTATAAAATTGCTTTCTTGAGATTCATTGAAGTGCTTCTTTCTTTGGTTTTCAGGTTTCAGGTTTCCCTAAGATTTACTCGGGGTTCACACTGAAGCATTGAGAGTCGTGGTGAATTGGCTTTGCATGATCGCGCTCGGAAACGATAGGTTGGTAGGTTGGTTGGATGGAGATAGAGTCTTTTGGTTATGGTTTGGCAGGTTGAGTGCGCAGCTCAAGCTGATATTGCAAGCCTGGATTTTCAGCCCCCTTGAGTGTTGCACCTGCGGCATGGATTGCATACTCAAACGGTCCGTTGGTGAGTGGATCGGAGGGTGCGGGAAGTTCCAGTTCATCGAGTGTCGCTGGAAGTCTGTTATCGTGGGTCGCCAAATGGTGCCGGATAGCTTCGATCGTTTGCCACATTGCGAGTTGTTGCTGCGTTCTAAGCGAAGCACCCTGCGCCGCTTGCACCGCAGGAAGAAATACCGAAGTGGGAAGCGTGATTAAACCATATCGCTGACTCAATTCGGCAATTCCCGTCGAAGTTGCTTTCGCTTTATTGCGAGCGTTTTCTGGCAGGAAGCTGTATTTGAATTCCTCGTCCCGATAACGCTCATAAAAACGACGCATGGCAAGAAAGAAAATCTGCGCATTGGGTAGCTTGTCCAGCGCATCGTTGCTCATACCCTCTACATCCACGAGATACTCACGGGCTATGGGTACGTTGGAACCGATGGCCAGGGTGATGCCTGCTTTTCCAATCGACTCCATTCGATCGAACGGAGTCCCAATACCTTGGATCGCAGCGGTAAACCGATCGATGAACTCGCTCCAGTATCCATCCGGCTTTGGAATCGTATCGACCTCTCGCAAGGCTTTGACCTGTTCAAACAAGAACTCTCGCTCAAAGGCCAGCGACTGCTCTATTTGGATCAACGGTTTGGGCAACTGAGCAATCGCCCAATAGAGGTTCGGTGCTGAGGGATGTTCCGAGAGATAGTAAGCTTTGTCTAAACCGATGTTGACACATGCGGCTCCGACGAGATTCGACACCAAAAACGGCTCTTGGCAAAGGTGCGGTCCCATGGCGATCAACTGCCCGAGAATTTTGACGGCATCGTCGGCTCTGTTTTCCGCCATTGCCAGCAAGAATCGCATCGCTTGGATACGTGCAGTATCGCGAATGGCCTGAACCTCCGGCAGCAAGTAGCCAACGGGATTCTCAACACTTTTGATCTGGCGATCAAAATCGCAATGCAATCTCAAAGCAGCTTCTTCGAGAAAAAGAGGTTGAAAAGACGTGTAAACCAAATACTCTTTCATCTTTTCAACAGGGAGATCCTTCACCTCGGTTTCAAGCCAAACATAGGGAGCGAAGTCTCCGTCGCCTGCGGCTGCCCTCGATTCGTCTTCAAACTTTCGCTTTGCCTGCATTGCCGCAGTTTGCTCAAAGAATCCGCCCGCCTTGAGGTAGTAAATGGCAGCGTTACCTGGTTTGGCGTTGAAGGAATCCGGAATAAAACGAATGGAAAGTGCGGGCTTATGCTCAGCTTTAGGCACCAGCGTAACGGTCCGACGCAGCGTCGTGATCCTCCCCCTTAAATTTTCCCAGGCCCCCTCCCGACTGACGACTTCCTCTGGAGAGCCGACCGTCGATTCTTGGGAATAGCTTTCCGACGGAACGACAGAAATCAGCACTGCTGCCAACATGCTGCGTTTCAAAAATTTGGATACAGGTGTTTTGTTCAACATCGATGGAACTCCGATTGGAATTGGAAAAGGGGATTTATCGTTATGGATCATATGGAGATCAGATCATCGGATTCCATGAGCATCTTGAGCAACTGACGCTGCCCTTGGTGCTTTGGGAATGAGTCAGGATCTGGTATTGCAGAATCTTCTGCGGAGGAATGCGCCGCATCGGTTTGAGAGCTCCTAGGTCGGTTAGCTACATCCACACCGGAGAACCATCTGCTCGCGTGGACCGTATTTCGTCGCATCAGGGGCTGCAAAATATAGTCGTCATCCAAGTCGGCCGCGATGGTTCGGCTGCGCACTGCTAAAGTCTCGACTCCGAACGCTCTCGTCGACTGCGAGCCAAACGGGTTCGTTGAGGGTGGATTTGGGTTTAAGCCCACCTTTTGCGATACCAGATTTGGCTCAGCGATAGGTACTTGTCCATTCATGAGCCTAGCCCAAATCGCCGACACCAATACGCCAGCAGCTAGCCCCATCAACCAGGAGACCGACGCGATTTTGAGCCAGCTAGGACCGGTCGGAGGCAATGCTGGCAATTCTACAGGGAAGTGTTTTGGAGTAAGGGATTTGAGGTCCTGCTCGAACCGATCAAGCCCCTCATGAACAGGAAAGTTTGGTTCGATCATCGTCGTTGCCCTGAATTGGTTTTGTTGACGCATGGCGTGCTTTCTGCAAGCACCCGTTGCTTGAGTTCGGTAAGTGCCAAGACATAGCGTCTGTAAGCGGACGCCGGTGAGCAGTTCATCAGCTCTGCAAGTTCTTCGAACGTGAGTTCCCCCCAGACTTTGGCGATGATCATCTCGCGTTGATCCGGTGCTAGGGAGTCGAGACCCTCGAGCACCTCCGATGCCGCGATCCGATTTCGTGTATTTGGTTCCAACCAATATTCGCCAGCACGATCCGCACCGCTTTCCTGAATCAACTGTTCCAAATGATTGCGATGTCGGGATTCCGCCCGGGCGATGTTCTGCGCTTTGCGGCGAGTTGTCGTGTAGAGCCATGCCTTCGGGTACGTTGGTTCCGAGGCGCAGTTTGCTAGGTCGATAAAGGCCTCCTGGACGGCATCTTCTGGAGTTCTGCACCACTGCCGGGCATACAACACCAGGGCATTGCTCAGACTGGCAAATAGCTCCTGGAGGTTGTCGCTAGGCATGAGAAAACGGTTCTTCAGGTATTTGAATGGCTACTCAGCAGAATACGACTCGCGATCGACCAGTTTCCCATGACCGAACCGAAAGCGGATCCCGTTTGATCCCGAGTGACGCCTTTTCCTGGTTGCTTGAAATGGACGATGGCATCAACCCAAAAGAACCAAAAATCACGCATCACTCAGCCCGCCTAAAGAAGAGTCACCGCTCGGCTGATTTTATTTCAATGGGGAGGAAAAAATTTGGTCCATCTAGCATTTCCGTGGGCGATGGTACCATTACGGGGGAAAGAGTGGCAAAAACAATTCGCGCTCCTGCTCGTGCTCCTGCTCGGAATTCCTCAGTGGAATCCAGCAGAGCTGCTCGCTGGCTACCGAGGATGATTTTGCCAGGGCTTGCTCGGGCCTTGGTAGGTGATCTGGCCACCGGCAGGTCCGGCACCTGGTCCGAGCTCGATGCAGTGATCCGATGCCGCGATGAACATCTCGTTGTGCTCGATCGCCAGGACGCTGTTGCCTTGGTCAATCAGCAGACGGATGCACTGNATCAACCGCTCGACGTCCTGGAAATGCAGACCCGTCGTCGGCTCATCCATCACGATCAATGAACCCTTCGGGTCGTCCAGGTACGATGCGAGCTTCAGCCGCATCGACTCGCCAGCCGAGAGAGTCGAGAGGCTTTGTCCCAAAGGTAGATACCCGAGCCCGATGTCCCTGAGTGGCTTGAGCTTGCGCTGAAGCTTCTTCTCGCCTCGAAAAAAATCGGCGGCATCGTCTGCACTCATCTCAAGAACCTGCGAAATGTTTCGTTCGCGATACGTATTGGCCAGTACCTCAGGACGGAATCGCTGACCACGGCATTCGGTGCACTGCAATCGCACGTCGGCCATGAACTGCATATCGACAAGCGTAAATCCGAGCCCCTCGCACAACGGACAACGGCCTAGGCCACTGTTGAAACTAAAGTGCCCGTCGCTTAACCCATGCGCTTTGGCCGCCGGGGTCGATCCGAAGATACTTCGTATCTCGTCGAGGATCTTTAAAAAAGTCGCTGGACAAGAACGTATCGATTTGGCGATCGGTGTTTGATCGATGGCGATGACCCGCTCGATAGGCTCGGGTCGCTTCGACGATGTGCCTTTCGAGCCTTTCGATCCTTCGGAGCCTTGGTATTCGAGGGATCGATAAGGCAACCCGGGCTCGGGGTCTTGGCCCGATTCCTTGAGGATCGCTGGCACGAGCGTATCGAGCACAAGCGAACTTTTNCCCGATCCACTCACGCCTACGACCGATACAAAACAGCGCAATGGGAATCGGAAGTCAATCTGCTGGAGGTTCCTGCCCGAAGCACCGCGGAGAATCGCCCAGCCATCTCCCAAGGCTCGAGCGGTCGATTCCTTAGGAGGTGCGAACAAGTACTTCGCGGTCAAACAATCCGAATGCTTCAGTGCCTCCGGAGGGCCCTGGAAACAGATCTCGCCTCCTTGTGATCCCGCACCCGGGCCGACCTCGATGACTCGGTCGGCATGATGAAGCAAATAGGGCTCGTGTTCGATCAGTACCACGGTGTTCCCGCGTTCGATCAATCGACGCACCGATTGGGCAACGCGCTGGGTGTCGCTAGGATGCAAGCCGACGGTCGGTTCGTCGAGCACGTAGAGCATATCGACCAAGTCCGAGCCGAGCAGATTCGTCAGGTTGACCCGTTGGGCTTCGCCACCACTGAGGGTGTGCATGGTGCGAGATAAGGTCACGTATCCAAGACCGACCTCCTGAAGGTACCTCAATCGCGAGAGGACCTCGGTCAGTCCGCGTTGGATTCCCAGGTGTTTGTCGGCGGGGAAGTTGCCCAAGCCGTTCTCGATCGATTGCATTCTCTCGGCGAGTTGATCGATCGACTCTTCGGTCCAGTCCTGAAAGGAGGTTTGCTCGAATCGATACGCTAAGGCCGCGCGGGAGAGTCGTTGCCCCCGGCAGGTTCCACAACTTCCGTAGGACTTCCATCGGGTGAGAAACACCCGAACATGCATCTTGTATTTCTTGCGTTCGAGCCAAGCGAAGAAACCTTGCAAGCCACCGAAGCGATGCTTGCGGGATCCTTGTTCAATCAGTTCCCAATCCTTCTTTTTGAAGTTCTCGACCGGCTCATCCAAAGGCAGGTCAAAATCGGGAGCAAGTTCGATCAGTTCCTCCAGTTCGTGGTTGTAGGCAGGGGTTCGCCAAGGAGCGATCGCTCCTTGGCGAAGACTCAGCGACTTGTCCGGTACGATCTTGTCCATATCGAGCGTCGAGGTCTCGCCAAACCCGGTGCATTCGGGACACGCTCCAATCGGGCTATTAAAACTAAAGAGCCTTGGTTCGGCCGGCGGAACGACCCATCCGCACCCCGCGCACCGAAGCTCGGAGGAGAACATGAGGGGTTCAAACCGCGAGCCATCGATCTCGATGCTGCTTGCAGTCGGGCTTGCCGTTGAGCTTGCCATCGCGTCAGACTCGATGAACACAACGATCTGTTCGGGGCTTCGTTCCAGCGCCAGTTCGATCGATTGGCGCGTCGAGACCTCGATCGAAGGGCCGATCCGAAACCGCTCGATCGCGACATAAGCTTGGCCTGCCTTAGGAAACGCGGTGGCGAGTTTTTTCTTGTCATCGGACAGTTCGATGGTGGTGCCTTCAACGATCAATCGGATCCATCCTGAGGTTTGCAGTTCGAAAAGGAGTTCCGAAAGCTGGGACTTGGTGGTCCAAGTCAAAGGAAAAGCCAGGATGGCTCGGGCTTTGGGGAGTCGTTCAAGGTGTTCGACGACGCGGTCGGCGGTGAACGACTCGATGGGCAAGTCGCAATCGCCGCAGCGGGGCTTGGAGATCAGCGAGAAGACGACTCGAAGCGGTTCGAGCAAATCGCTGGCCGTTCCGACGGTGCTCCGATTGTTTCGCGATCGATCCGAGCGGGTGACGGCTAGGGTAGGAGGGAGATTTTCGAGCCGCTCGAACTTGGGCTTGTCCAGCCGCGCGAGGAATTGTCGGGCGTAGGCCGAGAAGCTTTCAATGTATCGGCGTTGGCCTTCGGCATAGAGGGTGTCGAGGGCTAAGGAGGTTTTTCCGCTGCCGCTGACTCCGCAGATGACCGTCAGTTGATGCAGGGGAATATCGACATCGAGTTGCTTCAGGTTGTGTTCGCTGCCACCGCGAAGCTCGATATTTCGCACCTCGGTCCCCCGCTGGGACTTGTCCGCTTTAGATCGAGACATTCAGGAATCGAAGCAGCGAAACGGTCCAACCGATGGCCAGGAACAGAACGCTCAGGATTGCAACATAGACCCAGAGTTTTGTCGTCGAACAGCAGGAGGCTTCTTCTCTGGGTGGATCGAGCCGTTGGGAGATCCAGTGTTCGAGCTGTTTGCCGTTCTGGAACCAACAGCATTGGCTCAATTCGATCAGTCCGTATTCGATCGAGAATTCGAGCACGCCGAATTCGAGCTTTCGACCTGTCCCGGATTGCAATCCCATGGCCTCGAAGCACCAGATTTGTCGCCCGAAAGCGTTTTCGGTTTCGTCCTCAAAGTAGTAGGGGCGGAGGTTTTCGATGCGTGAGGATCGGTCGCAGGATTCGTGGAAAGTCAGTTCCCGGAGCGCATGCTCGGTTACGGCTTGCCAAGTCTTCCTTGGGAACTGAATATGTTCGACGGGAGGTCGCACGATTGGATTCCTTCTGACCGAGTCCTAGCTACCGTTGCCTGCTATTGCGGGCGTTTCAATGGGAGCCAACGGTCTTCGCGAGCGTTACTATAGTATAATTTTGGGTAAATACCAAAGGCATGTTTCAGATCCTTTAGAGCAGACCCGCGATTTTTTTCAGGGGGCAACGACCCGGTGTTCGAAAGAAAAAGCCTCAAGTGGCCGATTTTGGTCGCGATTCTGATGATTGTCATGCTCGTGGGCCTGACCATTGGCTGGGTCCTGCTGAACGTCTTTAGCGCGATGGACGCGGAAAAAACCAGCCGGTCTGCGATTTACTGGATTTTGCTCAGTGTCGGTGCTGTTTTCTTTGCCTGCTTGCTCGCCGGTGTGATCCTCTATTTGATTTGGATCATTCAAAACATCAACCTAAACCGGCGTCAAAGCAATTTTATCGATGCGGTGACCCATGAGCTAAAAACGCCCATCGCCTCGCTCAAGCTCTATCTTCAGACCCTCAACCGCCGCGAGGTCCAGGGTCCTCAACGACAAGAGTTTTATGCGACGATGATGGAGGATGTCGATCGCCTCGATCGGCTCATCAATCAACTACTCGATGTGGCAAGGCTCCAGCGGGACAAGCAGGACTTGGATGCCAAAGAATGGGTTTCGCTCCGAGAGCTTGTCGAAGAGTGCGTGGCTCGGTTGGCCAAGCAGCATTCGGTCAGCACGGACCTTTTTCGAATGGAAATCGAGGATTGCCAAGTGCTAGCTCATCGGATCGACATCGACGTGCTGCTTGGCAATCTGCTCGATAATGCGATCAAGTATTCTGCCCAGGAGCCCGAGATCGAGATTCGAATCACGTTTCAAAACGCTTCAGCGTTGATCGCCATTTCCGACAATGGGCAGGGAGTTCCCAGGCACTTGCGTCGCAAGATTTTTTGGAGATTTTATCGTGCCGGAGATGAGCTCGAGCGACGCAAGCCTGGGGTGGGATTGGGGCTGTTCTTGGTCCGATCGATCGTCGAGCGGCTCAAGGGCTCGATCACCGTCTCGGAGCGGATTGAGCAACCCGGAGCGACGTTCCTGGTCACGCTTCCGGCTCGACGCGAACCCTCCGGCGACATTGTTTAACCCGTAGCCAAGGGCGAGGAAGTTGATGAGAGGTACTAGCCCTGCAAAAGGGCTTCGATGAGTAGATCGAGCGTCCATTCGACAGCTAGAGATTGCAATTCGCTTCGCAGTTGGGGGTAAGTTTTACTCACGTCGTCCTTTTTCGAAGCAGTCATGGGGCCGTTTTCTGTGTAGCCGGTTTCAATGTCTATGGAGGCAAGGTCCGGCAGCAGCGCGTCCTTGGTCCAGACTTGGAAATCCTCCCGTCGGATCAAAGCGATAAAGATTCGGCGGTTTAAATGTGCCGGAGCGTCGGGCCCGAAGTGGCCGGTTATGGCCAAGGCGAAGCTCGCCTCTGGCGTGAGTTCAAGCACCCGGCGGGCAAGCGATTGGCTGGTTTGGGGACTGACGGGGCCTATTTCGGGATCGGCCAGTATCGCCGGATCGAGACCGAGCCACTGCGTTTTGGAATCGTTGCGGTAGACGACCATCGAACCGCAAAAAACCTCGGAAACTCCAGGCACCAGGGTGAAATTCGCAGCGATCGACCCACCGGTGCAGCTTTCGGCAAACACAATTCGCTTGCGGGATTCGCGAAGTAGCCTAATCACTTCGAGAACTTTCGTGTAAATTTTCGTTTGCGATGTCCTTTCCACTGAACGTCCCTCCTTCGACCGACCAATCCGAGACAATGGCGATTCCTCCGAAGAACAGCAAAGCACACCCGGTTCTAGGTACCAATCTACCCGCGTTTTGTTTCGATACCATCCAAGAACTTTCCCATTACGCCGCCCACATCGTGGCTGGATTGATCCGCGAAAGGGCTGCGTTAGGCCAACGGACCGTCATCGGTCTGCCGGCCGGTTCGACCCCCCTGACGACCTTCCGCGAATTGATCCGCTTGCACCGCGAGGAATCGCTTGACTTTAGCAGCGTCGAATTGTTTCTGCTCGACGAATACTATCGACTTCCGTCCAACAGCCCTCAGTCGCACCAGGCTTGGTTGCGAGAGCACTTGACCCAGCATGTGAACTTACCGGCCCAGCAAATGCATTGCTTGGATGGCAACATCGCCGAGGAGTTGCTCGATGCGCATTGCTTGAGATTCGAAGAAGCGATCGAACTGTGCGGTGGTTTCGACCTGGTCCTCCTGGGCATCGGAATGAATGGCCATATCGGATTCAATGAACCGTTCTCGTCGAGGCGCAGCAAGACCCGGCTCTGCACGCTCGATGCAGTCACCCGACGGGGTGTTGCCAGCGACTTTTTCGGAGAGAACAATGTCCCGAGCGAAGCCTTGACGGTGGGCCTAAGCAGCATTCTGGAAGCTCGACGCATTCTGCTCTTGGCCCTCGGAGAGCATAAAGCCAAGGTGGTCGCAGAGACGCTCGAAGGGGCGACGACCGAGCGGCTTCCCGCGTCGTTGCTCCAAGAGCACCCCGATGTTAGGGCCCTGATCGATACGCCCGCAGCGGCTTATCTGAAGGATGTCGCAACCCCATGGCTCTTGCACCATGTGCTCTGGACCGAGGAGTTGACCAAGCGAGCTACGCTATGGCTCTGCCAGCAAACCGGCAAGCCGCTCCTGAAGCTCACCGACGAGGATTTCCGAAACAATGACTTGCACGAACTGTTGTGGAAACAAGGTTCTGCGGAAAAGGTTTCGCAAAAGGTCTTCGGTTGGATGATGAAGACCATCGATCCGCACCCGGCAGGTAAACAATCCAAAACCGCCCTATGCTTTAGCCCTCACCCAGACGATGACGTCATCAGCATGGGCGGAACGCTGATCCGTCTGATCCAAGACCAGCATCAGGTGCATATTGCCTACATGACCTCCGGAAACATTGCGGTGTTCGACCACGATGCTCGTATGGTCGCGGATTTGGTCTGTGAATACAACAAACTGTTCGGGATCGACAGCGACAAGTCCACGCAGATGGCCCACGCGGTCCGCGCCGATATCGAACGCAAAGCCCCCGGCCAACCCGACTCCGAGTCGATCCTGAATATCAAAGGACTCATCCGTAGAAACGAAGCCCGAGCCGGGGCACTGTCCATCGGCTGCCCTGAGTCCAATCTGCACTTCCTCGATCTGCCATTTTACCGAACCGGTACCATCGCCAAAAAGCCCGTTGGGCCCGAAGACATCGCCATCATCGATGAACTCCTGCGACGCCTGAGGCCGGATCAGATCTATGTCGCGGGCGATTTGGCCGACCCACACGGCACGCATCGCGTCTGCGCCGAGGCGATCTTTGCGGTGCTCCTGGATTGGAAGTCCCGAGGCGAGACGCTCCCGGAAGTCCTCCTGTATCGCGGAGCTTGGCAGGAATACCCCCTTCACGAAATCGAAATCGCTGTGCCGCTTAGCCCCAGCGATCTGGCCCTCAAACGCAATGCGATCTTCATGCACGAAAGCCAGAAGGACAAAGCGCTCTTCCCCGGAAGCGATCCAAGGGAGTTCTGGCAACGTGCCGAAGACCGCAACCGAGGAACCGCCGACAACTACAACAAACTCGGCCTGCCCGAGTACTTGGCCATCGAAGCCTTCGTTCGATGGAAAGGCTTACCGATCTGAGTTGAAAATAGGACCTATAGGACATATAGGACCGAATTTTCTCTGAAAAGTGTTGCTCCTGGCTTCGCTATTGATTTGTGCTTTTCTTTTCTGCTATCTGTTCTGGCTTGTGGTTTCCCGAACTTCGAAACGACACCTGCCAAAATGGGATGCAGATGACCGGCAATCCATCGATTCTTTTGAGCTCGGTCGCTTGGCTGCTCTTGACCATAGACCTAGCGTTTTGCCAAACCGAGCCGGCCACAGTTCAGCTTAAACTCAACGAAAACTCCCTAGATCCACAGGTCGTCTTGGCAAGCTCGATCGAGGCGGCCAAGGAACTCACACTCCCGGCCAAGCAGCCCCCTGCCTTGCTCTCCGAACAAGTCATTGCACCGGAGCTGCAAGAGGGACTCGCCCCCCAAGTTTATTACCTCCAAGCCCCAGCCCCTAGCGTGCTGAGTTCCAAAGAGCCCGCCGGCGGCGGAGTGTTATTGCAAAGCGGTGCTGGAACGCTTCGTGTATCGGGAGCCTTGTCGGTTTTAGGCGTCTATGGATCAGACCGCTCGTTTGCTCCTTGGAGCCCACTGTTTATGTTGCCCCCGTCGCTTTTTGGAGGGGATACGCCGACGTTCGAAGCCCATGCGAGGCAATCGAACTTGCAATTCAATTACGCTGGTCCCGAGGTCGCCGGCTGGCAGACCGGTGCGTTTGGTAAGTTCTACTTCACCAGCTCGAGCCTGACGTCGGATATCTATGGGTTCATGCCCATCGTCGCCTTTGGCGAAGCTCGCAACGAGCACTTTCGATTCACTGCCGGTCTTCAGCCCGACCTGTTTGCACCGCGCGATCCGATCGTTATCCCGATGACCCTCATGGGTGGTACAGGAAACGCAGGAACTTTTCGCGGGCAACTTCGAGCAGAAGCGTTCTGGAAACCCACCGATGCCTTCCAAGCCACCTTGCAGACCGCACTGAGCGATCCGATCTCGACGGTATTGATCGATTCGAGTCGGCGGACGACCGAATCCGATGGCATTCCTAACATCGAGGTTCGTGGAGTTCTCGGAATAGGGGAAGTCGAGCCGTTGGCCGGCGGGCGAAACGAGCGGCCCTTGGAGCTGGCCCTGGCCGGAATGGTCGGTCGGATCCGAAACGCGCAGATCCTCTACAGCCTTGAGGACATCGATCCGAATATCCCTATCCGATCGATCATCGATGTCGGTGGCGTATCGGTCGACAGTAAAATCAACCTTACCGACCGACTCGGGATCATCGGCGAAGGGTATTTTGGCCAAGGCCTTGGCAATTACGCCGGAACCATTTTTCAGACGTTCAACTCCCAGACCTTCCAGGCGATACGTGGCCAAGGGGGATTTTTGGAGGCTTTTTTCTACCTTAGCAACCGCGTGCATCTGCACATGGGCTACGGGATCGATGCAGCACTTCGAAGGGATTTGCCAACGACCCCTGGCGCGATTGCTAAGAATTCGGCCTACTATGGATGCTTGTTCTGGGACATCACCCCGGCGATCCAGTACGGAGTGCAGGTCGACTACCGGGATACCGATTTTGCGGTTTTAGACGACAATTCAGGCTGGATCGTCTACAACCAATTCGCCATCCGTTTTTGACCCGCTTGAGCTTGATTCAGCCGAACATCACGCTATACTTGCCCATCCCAAAGCGAGATTTTGCCTTGGCAAGGGAACATCGATCTCTACAAAGTCGCCACGCGGCATGATGTTTCTTTCCGGGGTCGTAGCTCAATTGGTTAGAGCACCGGACTGTCGATCCGGAGGTTGCGGGTTCGAGCCCCGTCGACCTCGCTGTTTTGGGGATCTGCTTTCGTTTCCTTTCCTGGAGACTGCTGGGGTATGGACTCAGCTAGAAGACTCTTGGTTAATAAGGATCAATAATAGTAAAATAATTTGAACTTGATCTCGCGCTCGCCCTCAAAATCGTCATTGCTAGCGTAATCGGATGTCAGGCATTGGGGGTTCCACATCGGTGTCAGGCACCAGGTACGACGCCAGATGGCTTTATGCCCCAACGGGGCGCAAGGGGATAGCCCAGGGCAAAGCGAAGCGCCGCCCTGGGATTCGGTACGCAACAAAAGTCGCTAGCCCTGAAAGGGCGGAACAGGCCGCCAAATCGGTGCCAGGTCGATGCTAGCAAAAATAGGCGGCCAAATCGGTGCCAGGCACCAGGTGCGGAAAATAGGCGGCCAAATCGGTGCCAGGCACCCGGTGCGTCGCCAGGACGGTTGCTAGCAAACAGGCGGCTCAAATCGGTGCCAGGCACCAGGTGCGTCGCCAGAGCGGTTGCTAGCAAACAGGCAGCTAAATCGGTGCCAGGCACCCGGTGCGTCGCCAGAGCGGATGCTAGCAAACAGGCNGCTAAATCGGTGCGACAAATCGGTGCCAGGCACCAGGTGCGTCGCCAGAGCGGATGCTAGCAAACAGGCGGCTCAAATCGGTGCCAGGCACCCGGTACGGAGCCCGGTCTCTCGTTGGCCTTCAGAACATTGCATGGTCTCGAATAGCCTGACAAGCTTCGGCTCCGCGATCCAAGAACGACTTGTCGCCGCTGTCCACCGCTTGGTAGCGGATGGCTACGATTCGACAGCCGACGATTCCGGTTCCTCGGACGAAGCCACCTGTCGCCAGACGGTGGAAGCGTTACTCGCGCCGCTTTCCACCGCTTGGCAGCGGATGGCTACGGGAAAAGAGACAAAGGAAGGCCCAAATCGGTGCTAGGCACCCGGTGCAGCGCGAACTTGTCTAAGGCGGCTTCGCCAGTGGTCTACGGCATCTCCGGTCGCTGCTCCGCCGCGCGACCTCCGTGCCTACGACCACCGTCTCCGCTTTACTTGCTGTCCGCCTCCGGCGACTTGGGGATTCCGGATGGACTCAGGGCAACACGGAAGCCGTAGTCGGAGCTGCGGCGCGACGGGTCGCGCCAGTTCCGGGCCGCCGACCGACAACTCGCGGCCACGCGGAGCCAAGTGCCGCCACGGAACACGCGGTCCGAGCCCTCACATGGGCCAGTCGGATCGCTGACGGCACCCTTGGGGTATTCACCGTACCAGTCGCTGCACCACTCCCAGACGTTCCCGTGCATATCGTATAGGCCCCAAGCGTTCGGCTCCAAAAGTCCAACCGTATGTGTCCGTTCAGAACTGTTGCTGCTAAACCAACCGTACTCGGGCAGCAAACCCTCTTCATCATCAAATGAATAAGCGGTCTTGCTACCAGCGCGACACGCGTATTCCCACTGGGCCTCCGTCGGTAAGCGATACACGCGGCCTGCTTTCTTCTCCTCAGGCAGGTCCGATAGCTTTTTGCAAAACTCGACCGCATCATGCCATGAAACATTCTCTACAGGGAGATCTGCATTCTCGTTACCAACTATTGCCCCTTGATAGAGACTCGGATTCTTACCGATCACCTTTTCGTACTGTGCCTGCGTTACTTCGTACACACCAAGATAGTAGCCCTTGCTGATCGTCACTTCGTGCTGGGTTTCGTTCTTTTGACGGTTCACGTCGCTCTCGGGCGAGCCCATCATGAACGTCCCTTTAGGGACCAGCACCAGCTTCATCCCGATGCTATTGGTGATCTCTTTGGGCGCTTGGGCTTTGGCCGGATGCAGCGGCGCAAGGAGTTGGAAAAGAACAAAGACTACGGAAAAAAACGAAAGCGAGCGTTTCATGGCAAGATTTCTCCTGAAGTAGTCCATGGGGCTATTTCAAATACGAATACCCTTCCTATTTTACGCTAAAGGGACGCCTGTTGCTGTGTTGATAGGAAAAGTTCCTTTCTGGGCAACCTCGCCGTTTGACCTGTTTTGTTTGCGATTTGAAGCCTGTAGGAATCTCACTCTTTCCGTATTCCGACTCGACCCTCTGGTCCGCATGCCCAAAGGCTCTTGTCGCTGGCTACCGCGAGACTATGAAATGGTTGTTCGCTCAATGCATACCAAGTTTTGCCATCCTCACTGAAATCACACCCGTTGGGGCCCGCACATATCCACCTTATCCATGCCGCTTGTGGATGCTCTATGCTCAGCGCCTCGGGTAGAAAAACCACACTCGAACGGAAACCTCTTGGGACTTGCCCCTCGGCGGCTTGCCAGACCCCTGCTTCGGAATCATAGATCGCAATGTTTCCCTTATTCGAATCGGGCTCCATGTAGTCTCCCCCGACGGCAACGGCCCGACCCTCTGGACTCATCGCAATCGAAAAAATCCCTGAGGATTTACCACTCGGAATCGTCGCAATCGAACTTCGGGACCAACTCAGCCCCGCATCGGTACTGGTCAAAATCTGCGCTGGCCCAGCGGCTCCTCCAAGACCTATCCACACCGATAATCTCGCAGCAGGCTTGGCTCGGAACACAAGAAGGCTGCTGTTGCTTGCGGCAAAACCAGCCTCATGCTCCTGCATGCGATAGTCTTCAACGCCAGCCGATTGCCATGTAAGTCCTCGGTCCCCACTGCGCAAGGCCATGAGCTTCGAGTCGATCGGATCGCCAAATGCGAACCCCTCCTTCTGGTCAACAAACCGTAACCCATCGATAAACGCTTGTGGGTTGCGATTCTCATAAACGATATCCCAGGATTGACCCGCATTGCTCGTTCGGTAGATTCGGCAAGGAGATCCTGCTGTGGCCACGACGAGCTCATCGGCCGACCATGCATGAATCGATCGCAACTCGGTGGTCTCTAAGCCCTCGATGGGATGGACGGTCCAAGTCATCCCCCCGTCGATGGTCCTTACCAAAGTCGATCGGCTACCGCACGCCCAGGCCGTCGATCGATCGACTGGGGATAACCCCCGAAGCGAAGCTTGGGTTCCTGTCGACGCAAGCTTCCAAAACTCCTCGGCTCGAGCAACTCCGGCCAGCGAAGCCAGAAAGACTACCATCGATCCTAGTGAGCCGATCCAATCCCAGCCTATCCAGTCTCGTCTTGATACCATTGCATTCCCTTTCGCTGCCCGTAGATACCTCGATAAAATCATCGCTCAATAACGTCATCGCTCAAGCCCCTCTTTTTCACACAACTCCATCACGATTGCCTTGGGGATAACGCTCAATACCAATCGGAACTCCTGACCAAGAGCCGCTGGCCTTAGGGCTCTCCAAGGATCTTCGCCGTCTAAGTGCAAAGGGATCCTTGCCGCACTCTCTATCTCTATTTTGGACTTCCGGTCGGTCGTGATCCGAGGATCGCTTGTAGGTATATCCCCGCGAATCATGCGAGGAAAGTACCTTACGATATCCCTTCGTCGCAACGCGCCGACGAGTAGCAAGTCGAAAAGTCCATCGTCTAGCTTCGCATGGGGCGTCAGCGGATAGCTTCCTTCTCTCAGTCCGATCGCGGCGCTGATCATCAAGTAGGACTTTGGCTCTTGGGCGTCGATCCGGACCGGATCGGTGCGGTAGGAGGCCCCCATGCATCGTAAAATGGCAAGGGTGTATCGCAAGCGGGCCGGCAATCGCTTCATCCCTCTTGCGAGTTCCGCGACCCGGCCAGGAAATCCGATTCCAGCCACGTTGGCAAAGTACCTTCGTTGACCATTGCAATCCAATGCACCGATATCGACGCGCTGGGTAAATCGTTCTCGGGGCCTTGGTCGCTGTGCGAGCGAATAGGCATAATCGTTGGCTGTCCCCATAGGCATGATGGCCATGCGAACCTCTGTCGATTGGCTATCTAGGACCCCGTTTAAAATCTCATGGATCGTCCCATCTCCACCTGCAGCGATGATGGTGTCGAAGCCTTGCTGGCAAGCTTCCTTGGCCAACGATTCACCATGGCCTTGGTACTCCGTCTCTCGATGCATCACTTGCTGAGCATCCGAGGTGATCCAATCGGGCAAGCGCAACCCTTGCTGGAACCGCTTGCCCGCCACCGGATTGGAAATCACAAAGACTCTCATCGACTCTCATCGACTCTCATCAGGTCCGCGATCCGACCCTAGCTATATTTGCGTTGACGCTTGGACGCAGAAAAAGTATGGCATCAATCATGAGTTGAATTAGCCAAGGAGGGTTAGCGGGTGGACGCGCGATTCCAAAGGGAGAGCGATTTCATGGCCCACTCTTTGGGATTCGAACGTTGCGAGGATCATCTCGGTGATTCCTAGAGCATCACCGAGTGAGCATTTCGGCTCTCGTTGGTTTTCGATGGCGAGCATCAGGTCCGCGATGGCGGCTAGGTGACCGGCTTGGTAGGTACCATCTTGGATCGGTTCGTCCAACCCAATTCCAGCCGACGTGACCTTTTCCCACTTTTTACCGGAGCGACCCGGTGACCAGCTCCCGTCCTGGAGGATGTAAGCGGGTGCAAGGTATCCGCTTTCGATTTCCAGGACTCCCTTGGATCCGAAGACTTGGAGTGCAAAACGGCTAGGGTTTGCCGCCATCGATTTGCGTGAGCCAAAGCTTCCGCTGATCCCGTTGGGAAAAGTGTAGTGAGCTTGGACATGGTCCCCGGCGAGTGGTCCGAGGCCTTCGTTTCCGTCAACCACATGCTCTTTTCGGATCGCTTGGCCTTGGACTTCGATTCGTGCCGAGCATCGGATCGGATCTCCTTGAGCGAACGATCGCATCAACGCGAAGATATGGGATCCGAGTACCCATAGGTCTTCGGCCCCACCGCGATGATCTTCTTTGCCTCGCCCTCGAAGTTCGAGAACCTCCCCGATAGCACCATGACGAACCAATTCGAGCACGGTGGCAAGTACAGGGGAATACTGACCGGTATGGGCGATGGCTAGTTTAAGGTTTTTGGCTTCGAAGTCTTTGCGGATTTTGTCGCATTCGACCAGGGAGGGGCAAAAGGGTTTTTCCATGTAGACATGGCAATCGGCTTGGGCAGCCGCCGAGAGCATCTCGAAGTGTTGATCGATCCATCGTGGGCAGATCGCGACAAGATCGAGAGACTCTCTGCTGAGCATCTCATGGTAATCCGCATAGGATTTTTGGGGCCTAAGTCGCTCGACGGCTTTGGCAAGTCCTTGGGGGTTCGCATCGGCGCAGGCGACGAGTTCGACGTTGGGCAATCGTGTGAATGGAACATCCACCGCATGGCCGTAATCCCCTCGACCTGTCGCACCGATAATACCGACCCGGTATTGGCGGGCCGGTTTTATCGGGCTTGGTCCATTCGGGGTCGGCTCATTCGGGGTCGGCTCATTCGGGCTTGGCTCTTCGGCCAGCGTGCCCATGGCCGAGCGGGTCGGCGAAAGGCTTGCAAGCAGCCCGGTGGCCACAAGGCTGCATTGAAATCCACGGCGGGTTAAACGGTTGGTCATGGTTGGTTCCTCTTTTTATTCTTTTTCGGTGGAGGATCGCTTCCATCGTTTTTGGTGGGCATCGGTGCTCGGATCTCGGATCTCCAAGCGACCAGACGTGCGTGGAGGTCGTTGGCTTTCTCCGGGTTGGCTTGAGCGAGGTTTTCCGATTCGCTGATATCTTTCTCTAGATGGTAGAGTTCCAATCGGCCATCTTCGAGGAACTCCATGAGTTTCCAGTGCCCGAGACAGATCGTTGAAACCGGAGTGGTTCGCCACGTGTCTAAACCGGCTCCGAGATAGCCTGGGAAATGTTGAAAGATCGCTTCGCGATCCCAAGTCGAATCAGGGGCCTTGGTCTCGGGGTCTTTCAAAAGGGGGACTAGGCTTGTGCCATCGAGCGTTTGTTTCGGCGCGGGAGCTTGAGCCAGTTCCAGCAGGGTCGTATAGAGGTCGACGTGGATCGTAGGGACGTTGCAGAGGGTGTTCGGTTCGTTGACGCCTGGCCATCGGACGATCAACGGGACGCGTGTACCACCTTCGTAGAGACTACCTTTGCCACTGCGAAGCGGGGCGTTGTCGGTGATACCACCGGAGTTCTTGATCCCTTCGCGGGCATAACCACCGACCCCTCCGTTGTCGGAGGCGAAGAGGACCACCGTGTTATCTGTGAGTTTGAGTTCATCGAGAGTCGCCAGGATCCGTCCGACGCTTTGGTCGACCGAGGCGATCATGGCTGCGTAGGTCGGATCGCCGTGGCCTTGCGCCGCAGGTTTGTTTTTGAAATGCGCGATTAGATCCGGTTTGGCTTGGTGAGGGCTATGGACCCCGAAGTGGGGCAAGTACAGGAAGAAGGGGCTTTGGTGATGGCGTTTGAGAAAATCGACGGCGCGATCGGTGAGGAAATCGGCAAGGTACTGGTCCTTGGGATAATCGACTGCGGGATTGGTTTCGAATTGGAAGTGTTTCCCTGCGCTGACGATCGCTTCATCGAACCCACGCTGGCTAGGATGGTATTTCCCAGAATCTCCGATATGCCATTTGCCGAACATGCCGGTGAAGTAGCCGGCTTTTTTCAATTGCGAAGCGATCGTGTCGCAGTCCAATGGAAGTTGGGTGACATTATCGACCGGGCGGAGGGGTCGTTTGGACCAATCGAAACGATCGATACTGCCGACGGTGTAGATACCTGTTCGAGCCGGATGCTGTCCACCTAGGATCGCAGCGCGTGTGGGGGTACAGTTTTGGCAATGGTGGTGATTCAGGAAGCGAACGCTTTGGGATGCCAATCGATCGATGTTGGGGGTTTCGTAGTATTGGCTTCCGTAGCAGGCCAAATCGGTATATCCGAGGTCATCGGCCAAGATGAAAACGATGTTTGGCCGGTTGCTGCCCGGTGGATTGCCCGGTGGATTGCCCGGTGGATTGCCCGTGGGTGGATTTGCCAAGAGCTCGAAAGAGCAGGGGCCTAGCAAGCCGATCCA
>JGI24766J26685_10000021_pt1 | contig 34850 bp, 54 predicted proteins | sample SanBayMetagenome_FD_26685 | JGI IMG/M metagenome (IMG submission 26685)
CATTGCAAAAAAATGTAGCACTAACACAAATGCTATTAGTAAAGCTGTAATTCCAAATGCATCTTTAGTTATAACTAAGTTGATTGCAAATATTAACAATATCGCTATTAATATTTCCCATTGATATGTTCTCCAAGTTTTCATAGTTTTTTTTGACAAATATAATTATTTAATCGAAAATCAAACTTTCAATTGCCTTTTTTAATTCTTCGATTGTTTCAAACTCTGTATCTTCTAAATGTACAAGTCTTATACATCTTTCTAATTCACAATGTGCAGATACTTCATCTACTTGCTCAAAAAAGTTACTTGTTACTTCTAAATTATTTATTTTCATATTTAGTTTATTGATATAAATTCACAATTACTACTATCAGCAGATGAACCATTTTGCAACGCAATTATAAAATAATAAGTTGTTGTTGTAAAATTTGGTGTTAATGTAGTATTTGCAGCTGTTCTTGTGGTAAAATCATTGACTTGATTTGCAGTTGTATTTGTTACCCTTGTTCCACTTCCACTTCCATCTGCTTTAATTATTGCCATTGCTCTTTGCATATTTTGACCTAATGTAGTTGCTGCCAAAACTCCAACAACAGACCCAACCAAAATTGGTGAACCACTTAAATTATTAGTTGTGTTTAAATACATTCTAATTGCTAATGTTCCTGCTGTTCCCGTTTTAATTACTCCTGCATTACACATTGGGCAATCACCATCAACAAACCACCCAGCAGGTATTTCCAATCCTTTGCAATATGTGCTTGCTGTTGTACCTGTTACTGCTGTTCCTATTAATGCAGATTGTATTGTTTTTCTTTTACCATCTAATTGTGTTTGAATAGCACTTGTAACACCCTTTACATAAGATAATTCTGTTAGGCTCGGCTCTGTCGCAGTATCAAAATGCGTAGGAATACCATTTGCATCTGACTTTAATGCCCTTGCTGCGGTAATCGCTGCGGCATCGTCTATAACTTGTGCTGCGGTAAAGTATGCTAATCTATTAAGTGTGCCTACTCCTGTTATTGCATCTACTGGCGTTCCATCTAAATTTATAACCCAACTTGCAAATGTTCCGCCTCCTGTGTGATGTTGAACGTCAACAATAAGTTGACCAGTCGTAGAGTTATAGCTCGTAACCTCTCCATGCATGTGGTTTGATGGGTCATAAACTATCAATACTTCTTGTAAAGGAATGTAAGATAAGTTAGCATCAACGGTGAATGTTCTACTTCCGTTGCCAATTGTATTGCTTGTTGTTGATGTTGTTTTATATCTGTCAGATAGAGAATTTATAATAGGTGCTGCTGCTGTGCCTGTTACTGATATGTTTGTTCCTGCATTTACTGATGTAACCGTTCCTCCACCTCCAATATTTATGCTTACTAATGTAACTAAATTAGTAACTACATATCTATCATTTGCACTATCATAATAAGAATGTAACGCTGCACCATTAGCACCAACAAATATTTCAGAAGGATAATCTTTGTTGTAAAGAAAAGCATATCCACCTGCTGTTAAATTTAATGTTCCCATTGTTGGATGTGCTGGATAATTTCCTGCCTTAATTGTTACATTTCTTAAATTAGCACCAAAAACAAAATTAGTTGTGTTTTCAGTTGGCTCAAAAATATTTCCAATAGCACCATTTCCCAATGTTATTGCACCTCCTGTTTTATGAAATATGTTCTTACTACAACTTGTTCCCAATGTCGGAGTAACTCCTTTGTAAAAAATATTATCATTAGCATCTTTGGTGTAAACCATTGCATCATTTACCGCCTTGCTTGTTGGCACTTTTGTATCTGTTGTGCCCAATGTTGTTTCTACATCATCTTGCCAAAATACTTGACTATCGAATGAATCTCCAAATTGTGCTTCTGTTGGAATATCACCTGTTTCAAAAAATGTTTTTATTGTACTTCTATTTTGTTGTGCCATATTTTTATTTTTATCCTACTATGAATGTACTTTCTATTATCATAACTCCTATTCCCTCTGTGATTGGTGGAATATTGTCATAAACTATTTGTGTTGCAAAATTAAGATTATTTGGCAAATTTTTATTCTGTTGTGTAACTACTATTGTTGTTCCACTTTCATCTATATTTAAAAAACTCATATCAGTAGTAGAAACAAATTCTACATACCTATCCAAGCCAAAACCAAACTGCAAACATAAATCATACGTACTCTGCAAACTCTTAACAAAATAATTATTGTTTGGCGTGCTTATTATCTCACTCTGAACAATAGCACTTGCCACAACATTTGCCTTTATTGTTTCATTAAAATACAAACTTAATCCTACAATGCTATCAGTTATATCAATGCCATTGTCAACACTTAATTTAACCGCATATTGTGGCGAACCATACACTATAACCGCAACATCATAAATAGTCTGTCCAAATTTAACTTCGTACTGCATCAACTGAAAAATTAAAAGAATTGTTATCTTTAAAATCAATATTTATCTGACTGAATCCATCTCTCTCCAACTGCACTCCTATTTCTTTTTCTAAAAAAATATCAAGACCAGAACTATTAAGATAATTGTCTATTCCAACCCCACAAAGGATGTACTCCTTCCAATCGCCTTGATTAGAATTAATGATGTCAATTATGTGGTCTTCGTCTGATAATCCAATAGACAAATCACCATCAACTATAAGCAAATCAAATTCGCTGTTTTGTAAAAAATCTTTAGCCGCCATTTCCGTGTTTTACTTTAGTATTTTCTAATGTTGTTTTGTTTAAATTTTGCACACTTGCTGCTGCTGAATTAAAAGCAGTTAAAGAAGCACCGCCATCAAGTCCATTTAATGCTCCAAATCCTGCACCAATAGCTGCTTTAAAAGCTGCAATCATTGTATCGTATTGTGTTTTTAAATTATCAATTTTTACTAATCCCCCATTTTCATCACCTGCAATATAAACTTGAGATACCTCGCTAACCATAACAACACAACTTGTCGTTTCACTCATCTGAGAAATCACAACAAAACTGCCCACCTTTGGAATTAAAACAAATCCCTTTTTTTTATCCGCATTTAACAACACCCCAAAAAAATCTGCACTCCCATCAATAGGCTCACACTTACAAGTAAAATTAGGCTCATCAACTGATAATACTTTACAGATAGATGTTTCATAACTCAATTCATCCATTCCTGACAATGCCCTTATTGCCTCTCTTATGTCCGTTGCCTGATTGCTCATTATGCTATCCTCCTTTCTAATTCAATGTTTTGCCTTCCGCCTCCCATTCCTATCTCTGATGTAACTGACTTAACTACATATTTTCCTTTTCTTTCAGGATAAATATAAGAATCCAATTGAACAAAATCACCTGGCTCAACCTTTGGCTCAATAAATGTCAAAAAAGAACCATAGTAACCTGTATAATTCATTTGTTCTAAAAATAAATTAGCTTTTAAATCTAATTCTGCTTTAGTGCCTCCATATTGGAATATTGTTCTAAGTTCACCTGTTGGATCACCATAATTATATTCTTCTCTTGAGTTATCACTTTTAATAATTACTCCTTCTAACTTTACTTTTACATCGTCTTTTTTTAGGTAACGGAGGTTGCCTGTATCTATCATTTGTCTTTCAAACAATATTGTTTCTGTGTTACTTTCTGCTTGATAATAAGCTAATCCAACTCTTAACTTTCCATTTTTAAAATAAGAAAATAATCCATAGTCTGTTCTTAATTTTTGCAACACTAATCCAACACTTGCCTTCTGTGTTCTTATTGCTCCTATTTGAGCATCTAATGTCTCGTAAGGGATGTTTGTGTTCTCAAGTATCTTTCCTATCAATGTTCTTAAATTAACACTCTCATAGCTGATATTTGGTGCTATTGATTGTTTTAAAATAAACATTTCATCCTCACATAATATTTCCACCGGCACATTGTTTCCAATTTTAGAAATATAGCCACTAAATAAAGGTGTTAGATTAGGATAGTAACCTCCAAAAATTTCTACTTTATCACCTCGCCTTAATAATGGATTTTGCCCTTCATAAATATTTTTGTCATTGTATTTTAAATTTCTCGGCAATAATATTGTGGCTGTTTGTGTTTGCTTATCCCAACTTTTTTCAATTCTAATGTTGTTAATTTCAAACCACTCGTAAATGGCATTTCTACCATCTCCCAATTGAGTTATTTTTATCTTATTAAATAGCCTGTTCATCTTGTTGTTTCAAATCAAATGGATTGTCTGATAAAGCTGATATTTCAAAATATTGAACATTCCTAAGTCCTACTTGTTGCGACATTGTTAAGTTGGTAACAACAATATTTTCGACCCTAAATATTCTATTTAAAAATGTATTTGTTATTTGTAAAGTAACTGGGGCCGAGCAATAACTTGCAAGTATGCCTGTATCTACCAATGGTGCTTCATCAGGGTTTTTAGTTGCAAAAAATCCTCTTATATTAATTGAGTAATCTCCATTATTTATGAACTCTTTTACTGTTCCTCGATTAAATCCGCTTATGTCTGTGGTTACTATTTGCCTGTTTTTGGTAACATCAATTATTACATTGTCCAATAGTAATCCATCGTTATTGCCATCAAAAAAATTACTTGCTAAACCTACTGGCCCTAAAGTTTCTTGATATTTTTTTTCAATAGGATTGTACTCATACTCTTTATAACTTGGCATTACAATAAACAATGAACCATAAATCGGTGTTCCAAAATAACTTTTTTTATCGGGTTTATCTGTTTTTATAGATAAAGTATTTGCCGCAATTATAGCACGTTGCACCAATGGCAAACCAAATCCCTTTATTAAAGTCTTTTCGTTATTTTTTTGAATTACTTGTGGTAAAAAAAATTCTGCCATATTTATTTTGTTGCTAAAAGTTGGAAATCATTTACTGCCGCCAATAATGCCTCAGCAACCGCATCCTTAATTTCATTCTTGCCCTCTTTAATTGTTGTTGCTGTTAGTGTAATTTGCTCTACTAATTTATTGATTGAAATATTAAAATTTTGAACACCTCTACTTTCTACTGCTGTTGTACTTGTTCCTGCTTTAGATGTTGTGCTATTTGTTTGAGTAGGTTTACCTGCTATTTGTTTATTTAATGGAGATACTGCACTTGTAGCACTTGGTTGGTCAGACATTGACTTATTCAATTTATCTTGTGCGGATTTAGCTGCATAAATACCAACTGCTAATGCTGCGGCTGCTCCTGCTGCTACCAAAAACACTCCAACTCCTGTCAATCCTGCAAAAAATGCTGTTGCTGAATTTAATAACCATTGTGCAACCGTTGTACCCTCCAATGCTGCGGCTAAACTCCAAACTGCATAAACTAACTTGCCTACCATTATAGCTTTAGTAACCGCTAAATATGTATTGTAAAGTAATAATGCACCTGCTGCACCTGCTAATGTACCTCCTAAAAATGCTATTGCTACTGCGTGTTCTTTTATAAAACTTGTTAATTTTGTTATACCTAATACCATACCTTGTATTACTGGTAAAAATAATTCACCTAATGTATATTTTAACATTAAAAATTCATTATTCATTCTGTTTAAATTTGCACTCAAACTTTGACTTGCATCATCCATTCCTCCTGCAAACTCTAACTTTAATTGTGCTGCAAACTTTGGCAAAAATTGTTCACTCATTAACTTGCCATCTGCCATAAATTTATCCAACTCCATTGTAGTCATTCCCATTGCTCTTGCTGCAATTTGAAAGGCTCCAGGTATTCTTTCACCTAACTGCCCTCTTAATTCTTCTGCACTTACTTTGCCCTTAGATAACATTTGTTCTAATGCCTTAAATGCACCCTCTGACTGCTCTGCTGATAAGTGCATAACCGTTGATGCCATACCTACACTTTCAAATACATCTCTAACTCCTTGCCCTTCTAAAATTGTGCCTCTTGCTGCACCGCTAAATTTAGCAAAAGCATCGGCTGATGTTTTAAAATCCAATCCCATTTCTTTTGTAATATTTTTTAAATATTCAAAATCTCGGCCTCCTTGCTCTGCTGAACCACTTGCAAACTTTAATTGATTTTGCAAGCCTTCCATTGCAGCGGTAACATTTACAATTTCTCTTACAATTAATCCGCCTCCAATAGCACCAATAGCAGCACCAATACCAAGTGCTAACTTTTGAGTAGTACCCATAGCACCATTCAGTTTCTCAGTTTCATTCGTTGCCGATTTAATGCCACTACTGAACCTATCCTTTAAACTTAATATGTATTCTACTGAATTATTCATTTTTTTTCTTGTATTGTTCCATTAAACTTTAAAACAAACATTATTTCTTCAATCGCTGTGGCCCACTCATCATCTGTCAATGTGTTTGGCTCAATTCTAAAATAAAAACGGATAAGTGCATTTTGACGTGCGAACTCATCCGTTTCCAATAAACTCTTTGCAGAATTTAATTTTTTTTTAACTCACCTGCTTCTGCCTGTAACATTGGGAGGATAGTGATTGCAGCACTTCGCAAAGCTGTAAAGTCATCTGTTATCAACTTCACATCATCACCGCCAACCCACAATGTTTTCAAAAAACTTTCAACTCCTAATAATTCATCTTTGGCAATTAATGCAGAAACACTCTTGAATGCTAATCTGTCCAACTCCCTCAAATGAACGGTTATTGGATCACCGCTTTTTGATTTTACACTTAATGTCCAAATGTCTGAATTTGGGTACTTCGATTTAATTTCTTCGATTGTCATAATTTATTTTTTTGATTGCTCAAAAGTATTAAATAAATTCAACATTTGAAATAACTAAATCTAATTCCATTGGAATTGATGTATCGCCACTTGCAGATGTAATCATATTCTTTTTAAATCTGCAATTCTTAATTTTGTGAACCACTGGGATAAGGTTAGCATCCGTAAATGAAACAATAACATCAAACTCAGGTATGTCGTGCAATCTGCCCTGTGGTGCAATTGATACGATATTCATAACCTCATTCATTAATATTGTAACCTTAGCAGATGGCTCTACTTGTCCGTAACCTCTCGCCACTGGATAACGACCTGTTGCATAAATGTTCTCAATGTTGGCTTCTTCGCCATACTCAATAGCGGTAACACCTATGATTGGAACTCCTAAGATTATGCAAGTAATATCTGCATATTCATACGTTTTACCGTTAATTAACGGAATTAAATTTGCTGCCATTTTATACTGATTTTACAAAGCCCACGTTTATTTTAATTATTCTCGCAACACCTAAAGGAACATTTTGCAATGTCAATTCTAATGTTGAAGTAGCTAAAACATCCTGAGCAGGATTAATAATTATTTTGTGTGCAGATAATTCATCGTCTGCTTCCATTTGTACTAATGGATTGTTTGCCAATGTTTCAAAATATCCAATTGTTGCTGCGGTCAATGTGCCATCTGCATTCACTTTTAAAGGTGAACTCAAAGCAGGTAACATATTTGTTCTTACAACTCTTGTAATTTTGTGATAAACTCTGTTGTTCTCAATTGTTGCGTAATCGCTTACTGGTGTTATGCAAGTTTTAGAATCACTAAAATAGCTTCCTGTAATACCTACTAACTTTCTTAAAAATGTATAAGAGTAGTTATTTAGGCTTTCAAATTGACTATCTGCTAAGGATGAGTAAAGTTGTCCGTTGCTAAATGCAATGGTATCTAACTCTGTTGATAATGCCATATTGAATTTTGCAACCCAAGCAATACTCTCACTTACTTTAGCCAAAGATATTGCACCAAGCATAGCACCAATTGCACCAACTGATTTGCCTGTGGCCCTATAAATATGATTTCCTAACGCTGCTCCATCTTGTGCAATACAAACACTTACATTGAACGCTGTTGATGTGCTTAAATCTACTAATGATGCTACTGATGCGGTTGCACTAATTTCAGCATTTAAAATGATTTGCAATGGCTTGTAAACTGCCTCATTTGCGTTGGCAATACCTTGCAATACTGATAATTGATTTGCAGAAAATGCTACATTTTTCTCAAATACTGAAATTTGCTTGATTGAACCCTCTGCAAAATTTTGCATTGTGGTTATTGCCTCAAATGTATAGGTAGCTTCTTCTTCGTACAAACCTACATACAACTCACCTTTAGGCTGAATCCTGAAATACTCGCTAATGTGATAGTGTAATGTATCAATCCATCCTGCAACTCCTAATACTGTTGAACCGCTACCTGTTGGCTGTGTCCATGTTGCTGTCATACCTCCACCTGTAACCGTGCTTACATAAGGTGTTCCTGAATTTGGAAATATTCCCTCGCCTGCGGTGGTAGTAATTAGTATTGTTCCTGCTGTTGCTGTTGCTGAAAATCCGTGTATCTGTGAACCTGCATTTATTGCATCTCTTATTGCATTGCCTGCGGTGGTAACACTTACTGCATCGCCTGTGGTTAATGTATAAGTGCTTAATACGGTAAGCAATCCATCAATCCCTGCATAAGTAATCTCTATTGTGTTGCCTCTTGCAGGCGTGCCACCAATAACTACTTTTGCCACTGCGGCTGTTTCGCCTAAGTGTTTGTCTAATATCCCTAATGCCTCTGCATCCGCAACAGAAAATATTTTTTTTATTCTATTGCTTGAATTAAATCCTGTTGGCAATGTTGCTCCACTTGCATAATAATGTAAGTGTCCGCTAACATAATCAGTGCCGGGTAATGCTCTCCCAAGTCCTGATGTACTTCTGTTAAATTGTATATTTGGTAGTGCCATTATTTTTTATGTTTTAAAAAAATAGCCATACCTTTTCTGATATGGCTATCCTTTATTTGTTTAATTATTTATTAAGATACCCAAGTCTGAACCAAAGCAGCTACACCTTTCATGTCTGCTCTACCAATGGCAGCACCTAACATTACTTCCATGTTAAATATAGAACCTAAATACTCAGGCAATCCGTTTCCGTTTGAACCTGAATTGTATAATGGTGTCATTGAACCTAAAGCACGTCTAACAGTTGTTGAATGGAATGCAATACAAGCTAAATTGTCAGTTGTTGCGGTTGCTGCTCCAAATGCTTTAGGAGATGTTGCAGAATTTGCAAATACTGATACTACTGGTCTCATCATAATATCGAATCCATACAACTGTGCAATTGTTCCTGTTTGTAGTACATTGCCTTGATTTTGGAATCCGTTGTAAGATGCTCTGATTACATCACTAATTGCGAATAACTCCCAAAACATATCTGTTGACATTAACAACTTTCTGTTTCCTCTTGGAACATTGTCTTTGTCTAATTTTGAAGCTAAAGAAGCAATATCGGCAAGTGTTACTGCTTTTCTTGTCCCAGTTGCTCCTGGTGCTAAAGCTGTTGCAACTGCTGCTCCTGTTGTTCCGATTAAGTTTGTTGCTCCTGTTGCAGTCCATTTAATAGCAACTTCATCACCTATTCTTTGTGTAAGTGTTGAAATTTGCTGACCTAAAACTGATTGTCTTTTGTCATAGCTAATTTGCAACTCATCCAAATTTGTAATTAAAGTTGGTTCTAATGCAAATTGGTCAAGTGAGTAAGTTCTGTCGGTGTCTGTTCTCTCATTGATTTGCAATGGGAATGTTGCAGGATTTTTTACAACCGTTGGATTGCTTCCTGACTGTGGAATGTGTACTGTGCCGAATGCTACATAAGCAGAATCGTCAATTGAAAAAGGCAGGAAATCAGCATTTCTATTTAATGCTTCTTGAACATCTGCCACCCATATTTCTTTAATTAGTGCCATTTTTTATTTTTTATTTTTTAGTTATTAATCAATTTGAATTTTTGCTCCACAAGGCAAGAAAATAGTTCCATCATACCAAAATGATTGACACCAAGTTTTACCTGCTACTCCTGTTACTACTGGCCCATCTATTCCTGTTCCAAAAGTAAAAGTTTCTGTGCCTGTTGTTGCTACTTCTAAATGAAGCATTGCACCCGGCTTTAGTTCACTTGACAATGTCAAGTTTAGGGTTGCGTTACCTGTTAAGGTAGGTTTTGCGGCAACATAAGTAACTTGGTTGCTTATTGTTGCGGCTGTCGTTCCTGTGGCCGCAATGGTAAGAATACCTGCTGCACCAAATGGGTTGTTTACTGTTGCCATTTTTTATTTTTTATTTTTAGTTTTAGTTTCTTTTACTTCTTCGTTTACTTCTTCTTTTTCTTTTGGTCTTTCAACTCTTTCATAATCCATTTGAGTTGTTCTTTTGTAAGCTACTGCATCACTTAATTTTTCAAAGCAGTTGCCATCTTCAAAGCAAAACAACATATTTACGTTAGGATTTGCGTTCCAAATAGCTTCCATAATTAAAATCTTTTGTCTGTTAATGGATTATAGTTATTTGACAATTCACTTGGTAACTTTGCTATTAATGAATTGAATGTGTTTGGATCGTTTTTTTGCATTTCGGCAAGTGCTTTTGGATCTTCTTTGCTCCACTTTGCAAAATCCCAACTTTCTCTTCCTGCTGGCAAATTTTCTAATGCTTTTTTGTTTTCAAATATTGGAGTGTAGGCAGGCTTTAATTTTGCAAACACTTCTTTTAATTCAACATTTGATTTATTGCTTACTAAATAGATTTCTTTTGTTGCTGCATCAATTTTACCTTCTTTGATTGCATTTTCTACAAGTTCAACTTTAGCTGCATTTTCTGCTGCTTCGTTGCTTTCTTTAAGTGCGTTTAACTCATTTGTTAGTTCACCTATTTTAGCTTCTAAGTTGGCAATAGTTTCTGATTTAGCATTTACTGCTTCAACGATTGCATCCTCAGAGGCTTCGTTGCTTAATTTAAGTAATTCAGTTAATTTTATCATTTTGTTTTCTGTTTTGTTTAATATTCTGTTGTAAATATTTTGTAGTTCAAAGATATTGCTATTCATGGCAATTGACTTTTGTTTTGTAACAACTATTTCATCAATGATACCTAAGTTCATACATTCATCTGCACTCATCCAAGTTTCTTTACTCATCAAGTCCTTGCATTTATCCATTGTTAGATTTGTGTTTCTTTCAAAGATTTTAGCAAGTGAATTTGTGATTAAGTTTAATACTTCTTCGTCTGGAACTCCATTGGCATTGTGCATCATAAATGTTCCGTAATCTGCCATGTATTTTTTAGCACCACAAATAGCAATAACTCCCGCCATTGAGTAAGCCATTCCATCTATGTATGTGTTGCAAGGTATTTCTGAATTTAAAATTGCAGAAACAATTGATAATCCATCCGCAACACTTCCACCAATTGAATTAATACGGATATTAATTGTTTTTACTTGGTCTGAATAACTTTCGTTAAGCATTGCAATGTCCTCAGCAATCCAAGCACCATTAACGCCATAACCTAAGTCGGCATCATCTCCAATGTGTTTGTAAATTCGGATGGTTGCAACGCCATCAGAAATATTTGATAATTTGCTTAGTTCTTTAATCACGTTACAAAAATAAATCGTTACTAAAAAATTATTTTATATTTGTAACAACTTTTTTAATTATGACACCAGAAGAAAAAAGAAAAGCACAAAAAGCAAGGGTAACTTGTGATTTGCGTGGTACTGCAAAAGCCAAATTCTTTGATGAAGTTTTAAAGACTGGCATCAAAGAATCTGAACTTGTGAGATTAATTATCTCTAAACATTTTGACGATAAACCTAATAGGTTTTAGGTTAAACTATCTATTTCTAAAGTAATTTGTCCTCTTAATTTACCCGCACCATTTGCGTTAAAGTTTGTAAATGTAGGATTATCAATTCCACTAAGAATTGTAATATTTACTGTTCTTGTACCAACAACACCCTCTAATTGAGCTATTTTTGCACCTCCCAAATCATCTACAAAACCTATTGACATTGTGTTGCGAATTATATTTAATCCTGACACTATAAGTTCTAAAGATAATGTTACTGCTGCACTATTTGTATTTGTGTAATTATTTATTTGAATATCTACTATTGCCTGTACTCCTATAATTGAAACGCTAACAATAAAATCTGAACTACTTGGCACTGTCCAATTTCCAACATTTGCTGTTAGATAGGCGGATGAATATGTTAATGTTTGAAAATAACCTTTGCGTAAATTTTTTATTGTATTATAAGTTATTACACTTCCTCCACTTGTTCCTGATGACCAAACAATTTTATTTATTTGGTGAACATCATAACTTGAACCATTTGAAAATTCAACTGGGTCTGCATTTGCGGCTGTTACATTTGTTGTTGTAATTGTTCCTATAATACTTTGACCGCCTCCTAATGTGCCACTTGCTGCATCACATAAATATATTTCATTTGTTATAGCAATAAAAACTGCTCCCGCTGTTATACTCCAATTACTACCTACTTGTGTTAATTTGCAACCATACACTATTTCAGGCAATATATTTACTCTATTTGAACTTAAATATAAAGCACCAACTATCTCCGTATAAGCACTCTGCAAATGGTCTAATGTGCCTTGTTTAACTGGCATCGCTGCACTCGTTGTAATGTCTGTTGTTTTTATTCTTTTCATCTGTTTTTATTTTTTAAGGGTACGTAATAATATCATAATTTATCCCGCCATAGACATACAAATCTGCAATCTGTCTTACTATCTTATCTCTATTCGTAGCATCTGCATCTAAGGCTGTCCACACTCCTACGGGCATATAAATGTTGAACTCTATTGAACTATTTGCTAAATTCTCCGCCTGAATAAAGCTAACCGCCTCACCATTCAACTTAACTGCTAAACTTGAATTTGTTTCGTTTCCGCCTACATAAAAAGCAGATTGGGCCAAAGCATTTCCAACTATGTAAATATCACTATCTCCAGGCGAATTTACAAAGGTAGTACCAAACCACTCATTCAAAGCCCACTCAAACAATAGATGTTGTGCATTGTATTTCAATCTCGGCTCAATACCTACAAATTTATCTTGTATCTTAAACCAATACGCTGTATCTGTTGGTATCTTATTGGTGTGTGCAACCCAACATTGATAAATAGCTTTGTCAATATACTTAACTTGATTGCCTACTACATACGCTGTTGCATTGCTCCAATTAGCTGCATTATTTCCGCTTTTAAACGTTCCAAACATTGTAGAGTATAATATTTGCAATGGCTTTAATAAAACTCTCGCAAAAGCAGAATAAACAGGCAACCTTTTTTTTGAAGGTAAAAAGTTTATTGCAAAATTATCTGTATTTATTATCATTATACAACAATGTAATTAAGTGTGTCTGCAAAGGTATGTGTTGCGGTGGTTTCTTCTTCAACATAACCTGAATAAGTTTGATAATTTACTCCATCAATTCCTGTGGATAGATTAAACAATGTGCCTGTGCCATACGCTGCTGTGTTTAGCCTTACTAATATTCTGCTTAAACTTACGGTTACAACTCCCTCTGCCCCTTGCATAGCATCTACAACCGCTTGTGTGCTTATCGTTCCGTTAAATGGTAAATTAGCCATGTATGTTTCTAAGGCTGTGGTAACATTCGCCTCAATAACATTGGCATATTGTCCGTTGTAATAAATATCGGCTGCAACTTCCATCTTATCACTATTGGCATTGATAATTATGTAAGCTATTCCCGCAGGATTAAATGTGCCTATGTATGTATTGAGTTCTGCTAATTCTCCTGATGAAACTGGCACGGGTGGCTCATTTTTTGCAACTTTAATTAATACCGTTCTATTTGGTGCGGTAACTACTGCACACCTTGTTAAAATTCGATTTGCTTCATTAATAACCGGGTATTCAATCACAAATGTAGATGTGTTTAATTGTGCTACATCGCCTTTTTGATACTTCAATACTTTATTGCGTGTCCATTGTGGTGTGCTTGGTGCTACTGTTGCTGCAATAGTTTCTAAATCTGATTTGACCCAATCTTGCAACTGCTCAAATATAGCTATACAGGAGGCAACAATAAAAAAATACAAGTTCCATTTTGCTGTTTGACTTGTAGATGTTAGACCATTCAATGCAGCTTCGGCATTCTTGGCATCTAACATTGATTGCTTAATTTGAGATACTGACCTCGCCATAGATTAGTTATTAATGATTAAGTGAATAAAAAATGAGCCAAATGGAGTGCCTGACCTTGTGCCATCAAACTTGAATATATCAACTCCTACAACACTATCAAATATTCTTCTTGTAATTGTAATGTATGGTACATTGCTCCCATTCATACTTCCGCTAATTCCATAAAATTTAGAAGCTAAAAAAGCATTTGATAATGTGCCTTGCAATTCACCATTTCCAACTACTGCCCACACTATATTTCCTACATCATTTTTCATTGATGTAAATGTAACTCCACCTCCCGAAATAGTTAAAAATCCTCTATACTCTTTGAAGTTACTACCACCTGCTGCCACTAATGGATTGCCAACCGTTCCATTGCCTGTTATTGTTGTGCCATCAACTGCAACGGTGGATAGTTTGCCATCTGCTGTGCTTTGTGCTGCGGCTGCGGCTGCGGCTGCTAATGGTATTGTTTGAACACTTGTAACCGTTGACCTCTTAGTTACTCCGCCTTGATTTACTACTACTACCTCCGCACCTGTTAATGTTGCGGCTGATGGTAAGTTTGATATTTTTTGCTTTGCCATTTTTTTATTGTTGTATTACTAATTCATAACCACTTTCTGTTGTTATCTCAAATCCATCCTCAGTTGACAATATTACATCGTCTGCTAATACGCCTGTTCTTATTGTATTATTATCAATTATTGGATCTACATTTAATATTAAAGTGCTAACTGTTGCATCTACTGTCGGCAAATTTACGGATGTTACATCTAATCCTGTAACTTGGTAACTAATAATGTAATCTTGAATATTTGTATGGTCGAAATTTTGCGTTTCTGACCTCCTTAAAAACTTGGTGTTGTTAGGTGTTGACCATCCGTGTATTAACTCGTTTAAATCTTGTTTTAGTTGAAGGATGTCGGTGTCCTCAGTTTTGTAAGATTCAAATCCTAAGTGAATATTAATCATTAACGTGCCACGCTGACGAAGATTAAGGTCATCAACATAAGATGTATCTGCAAACTCAATAAAGCAACAAGGATAGCCAAATGGCACATTCACATCTTCACGTTCAAATTGATTATTCCATAGTGCAACATATTTAAGTGCCGCTAATGTGCTAATCCTTTGTTTTAAATCGTTATAAATTGATAATTGCATTACTTAAATGTGTTGTCTAATCGTTTAACAATTATTTTTTTTATCCTTTCATTGAGGTTGTAAGAATCACCCATAAATTGTCTTTTGGGCATACCTTTCAATCCATTGTTGTGCCTTGCTGCATAAACTAAATCTGTGCTAATCTTTATACTTAACGCTGCTCTATTTGCAGGATTACGAATTATTGACCTTCTTAAATCTCCTGTCTTTACCAATATTGCTCTACCTGCCCTCTTATCTGCTTTTTTTCTTGGCTGCCACTTTTCTACATTCTTATCGTCAAATCCCTGCTTTCTGAAATTTTCAACAAAAAAACTTTTGGCAGAGTTTCCAATCTCTACCATAGCATTCTCTAAAGTAGTTCTCGCTTTCTTTTCTATCCCCTTAAAATTGAATTTATTTTGCTTTGCCATTATACTAAAATAGGTAAATTCCAATTCTTTTTTGCGTTCTCTTTGTCATCCTTAGCAATGTCAAAGTAAGGATGTTTGTCCTTTCCTTTCTCCTTAAATATGTACCCATCCTGCCCGGTGTTCATTCTAAATAATGGTGGCACATCGTCAGGTGGGTTAAATCCTGCCATATCCGTTAATGGCTCGTCATCTGCTGCTAATTGTGTAACCGTACATCTACATCTCCATCCGTTTGGTGGATAATATTGCTTCCAAAAAGCATCGGTTATTGGTCTTACTATGTTATCTAATGCAGCGTGTGTTGGTCTTACTCTTCCATCGCCAACAGTCTGATATTTTAGCACTGGCAACACATCGGCATCTGCCTCAATACGTTTCCACTCTGCACCCATCCTGGCACTTGCTTTGGCTGTCTGATATTCGGCTTGTAAATAATCTTCGTTGTAAACATTAAAGATGCTTTTTGCTTGTTCTTTAAATTTATAGAAATTAGATTGAAACTCAGGAACTGCCAACAATGATGTTAATGCTTTTGTTTGTTGATATGTCTTCGCACCGCTAAAAACATAAATATTATTTAGTAAATCGGTTTTCAATACCTCGTCAACTATTGGTGCTAAGTCAACTCCATCCTTTAAATAACTTGCTGTTTTTAAATAAATTCCTGTTGGCAAAATATCCGTATTAATCGCACCAATCCATACATCATTTGCGAAACGATTAAAGTCGTTTTCATCAAATGGTGTTGGTGGATCAACTTCCTTACCAATATTTTGTATGTCGCAAAATCCGCACACTACTTATACAAGTTTTTAAGTTTATTAGCAACCGTTTCCACTTCCATTTCTTCATCCATCAGTTCAATGCCATATTTATGTTCCAAGTATTCGTGTTCAAACTTAACATAAGGCATAAATGAGGCATCTATCTTAGCTTGTTCTGCCAATGGCATTGTTTGGCTATCGTCATATTTAAAAGTACATCCTGCAAGGTCAAATCCGTTTCTAATCATCATTGGAACTAACTGATTTTGGATAACAAATTGCATTTTCAATGTATCTTGCTTTGCAATCATATCCGCCACGTTTTCGTGAACATTCGCACTTCCTGAGTATGCTTTTTCATCTGTTGTGCCTGTTTGCCCTAAGATTATTTTACTAATCTCACTATTGCACCTTTCTACCATGTTATCAAACACTTGATAGGCATCTGTTCTGCTTGCCTGCATCAACTCGATATTGTCGTTAAGGTCTAACACTGCCCAAGAAGCTACTCCCATATTGCGAAGCATATTCTCCATGTTTTTGCGTGTCAATTCATCCCTGACATCTGTTTTGCCGATACGAATAGGTGAGCCAAATACCTCAGCAAACTCTGCCCATGCTGCCATTGCGTTTTTCTTCCAAATAACATAAGGGGCAAGGTACATCATAATACCTAAATCCTTTTTCTCACCCACTCCAATGCACCAATTGTTGTATGGTGGCTCATCAAAGTGCTTACCCTCAATAACCGTTGCTGTGTTTGTTCTTACTAAGCTAAACTCAGGCACTACATAGATACGTGGTATCAATTCAACTGATGTATATTGGTCGTTAATTATCTGACCGAATTGCACACAACTAAACCCCCAAAAAATAGAATCTAAAGCTAAATTGCTAAAGTCATAAAACCACTTTTGATTAAAATAAGCTGTTTTGGCTTCATCCATTTCGCCATCTGGTCCACAAACAACAAACTTTTTGCAAAGTATTTTTGACTTACGTTGCAACATTGCACTTTGCACCTGCCCATCCAATACAATCTGTTGATACGTTTGCATCAACAAGAATCTATTTGGGTACATTGGACTTTCTGCCGCCTGTAATGCAATATTGAATGATTGAGCATCCTGCCTTACTCTTTGAAGTTGCTGCTCAAAGTCAATAGTTTTGCGGATGTTAGCCTTTTGTGGCTGCGGTTTATTAAAGTTAAATATGTCGTTATACCAAGCCATTATTTAAAGAAATTATCTTGTTTGTCTAAACTATTTCCGTATCTGATTGAATACCCTGTACTATCTGTTGTGTTGATGTTAAGCACTTCTGCTGTATCTGTGCCACTTGCCCATCTGTCTAATTGGTCTAAGGCTTCTCTGTTGCGTTCAATTCTTAACTCTGGGATGTTGCGTGGGTTTATTCTTGCGTGTAGGTTGTAAAGTGTCATATCCATTGCCAACTCAACAAACATAGGATAACGATTATCGCCTACCTCCCAATAAGTAGCGTTGGAGGTTGCAATGTTGGTCATTGGTGTCCAATACGCTGTTAATGTCAAAGGTTGGTTAGTGCTATTGGCAATCGCTGTGTACACATAACCATTGTCATCAGTAACGATGTTTCCTATAACATAATTAGTTGTTTTTACCCATCTATTAAAGTCATTAACGTGGGTTATCGTTTCGCCTGCAATTACTCTATCTCTTGTCCTGTAATGTTTTGCTGATGAATAGGCATCCATCGTTCCAAGTTCAATGTCAACCATGTACCTTTGGACTAATTTTGTCCTCATTCTACTGATTGCCTTAACTTCACTATCGTACAAATTCTGAACTACATTCTCGGTAATTTGATTGAGGTCAACCGTTTGGATAATTGAAGAATAATCGGAGGTCTTTAAAAATCTTGCCATAATGCAAAATTGTAACAAAATTTTTTATTTAATCAAATTATGTAACTAAAATCTTGATGTGGATTTGTATTCTGCATCTCGGCCCACAATTGTAAAAGGTTTGATTAATCCTGTTTGGAATTTAGAATATTGACTGCTGAATACGGTTGTAATTAGGTAGCGTGTTAAATCTACTATGTGTCCGTATGGCTGATAGCTTACTTTGGTAACTGGGTCTGTAACTGTCTTTTTATCTACCTTACCATTTTTATCCTCCTTTGTGTTTTCAAAGTCTAAAATCGCAACTCTGCAACTTTCATCGGCAACAAAACTAATCCCTTGTTCTTGATAGTCTAAAATAGCATTAAAGAAGTCAGCAGATGGTCGTACATTTGGATTTGACTTGGCAACTCTGCGGATAGGTTTAACTTCGTCTAATTCATTTATCAATAGCCTAAACAAATCAAATCCTTTTTCTTGCTTAACATCGTCTTTTTGCGATGTACTATCACCACACACATAAACAAAGCCTGAATGTCTCCATTGTCTTAATTTGGCTAATATTGCCCTGCCCATTGCTTTTGTTGTGTTGTCGGGGTTTTTCAGTGCTATGCAATCAATCATTCTTATTTCATTCTCATCGCTAACTTGAAAAATGCCACATGGAAAATAAGGGTTTACGTTTTCATCGAATGATAACCAAATAGCAAGTGATGGATCATAAGAAACTATTGAAGTGTGTTTTATTGTACTCCAACTTTTAAGAAACTCACCTCCAAAATCTACCTTGCCCCATTCACCTAAAACATAAACTTTGTATAGATTTGGGTTCGCCTTAACTCTTTCTTGCAGATGGTGAATGTAATCCTCGTCTAAGAATGAATTGTCTTTGTAGGTGGTGTTAAGTATGTAAGTTTCGCTGTCTTGATTATCAAAAAACCTTTTTTTCAACCAATGCTGTTCTGATATTGGATTGAATGTAATAATAAATTGTTTGTAGGTGCTTGTTTCACCTCTTACCCTTAACTCTAACTGATTAAAGTCTAATTCGTCTAACTCGGTGGCTTCTTCACACCAAACTGATGTAATCCCGGCAATAGATTTGATTTTCTCTTGGTCATCCATACCGTGCAGGATTAATTCGTTTCCTGTTGGGTTGTGAGTAAATCTCATTTCCGATTTGTTGATGGTGAACTCTGAATAGATTTCGTATTCAATAAGTTTATCAATCACCAATTGATAGATTGAGTTTCTTAATGTGGTGGCAACTTTTCTAACACATAAAATCCTATGTTTTTTTTCTGAGGTAACTCTTAAAATTAACTTTTGGACTGCAAAAATAGATTTTCCACTTCCTGCTCCGCCTTTCAAAACTAAATATCTCTTTTGGCTTGTTAATGCTTGAGAATAAACTTTATTTACTTTTATCTCCATCTGTTATTACAACAGTCCATTGTTTTATTTCTTCGCCTTTAGATGTAAGGTCGGCATTCAGTGATGTTGGGATTAGCTTTGCCGCCAATCTATAAAAGTCTGTTGTGTTTTCTTTTGCCCACGTTGCCAAGTTTGCTTTTTTGTCGGATTGCAATTCATTAAAAGCAATCTCAAAAGCCTCCTTAACTGATTTAGTCAGTTTGTTTGGTTTTCCTTTACGACTTCCTCCGCCTGATTTTTTGCCTATTGCCATTTTATCGCATTTTAACACACTTTGCCATTGTGCAAATATACAAATTATTTAATTGTCAAATTTTAAAAGTTTTTTTTGTCAGTTTATAGCCTTACTTTTTTTATTTGTTTGTCAGTTTGTTAAAATGCATCGTTGCCAATATCTGAAAATTCATTCTTTGTGATAAAGTCCCAATTATCTTTTTTGTTTATTGGTGTGTCGAATGCTCCGTTGGGCTTTATTTGGGTTGGTGGTAGTTCAAATGCTTCTACTTGTTTCTTTTCGCCTAATATCCAATTGGTATTGTCGGGAATAAATGTATAATATCTGCCATTGATAAAATGCCATCCCAATGAACACATTGTGCCTGACTGCCCCCAGTGTTTGAATTTTACTTTTTGTATGTAAATTTCTGTTTTCTTGGAATCATAGTTGCGATATACGGTTAATCCGTTGTGAGTTTTATTGAAGAAGTTTGCAGATCCATTTATGTTGTAAAGGTTTGGCACTTCAAATAATCCCGTTTTTTTATCTTTCATAATCTTTGTTGGGTGTGCTACAAGAAAACAATGCACCATGTTTCTTTCACAAAATGTTGCCAATATATCCAATTGTTTTGAAACATAATGTGTTGAATCTTCATTATGTTCAAGTTTATTCCAAGCATCAATTACAAAGGCATTTACTCCGTATTTTCTAATTAAACTTTTTACCATCCGCAAAATATCCTCAAGTTTAAAATCATTTTCGGGTTTTATGAAAAAGAAGTTTTTTGAAAAGTAATCTTTGGCTAAGTCTAACTCCATCTTATTCATTTTGTAATTTCCATCAAATGCTTTGCCTATTAATTTCTCAGCAAACTTGCTAAAGTGAAGTTCTAAAGGATAGTTTTCAGGGCTGAATAAACCAAACTTCCACCCGGCACGAATGTTTAACGATGCACAAATAAAATCTAATACCTCCGACTTTCCGTGATTTGGGATGCCTGTAATCGTTGTGATGTATCCTAAATGAAATTTAAGGTTTTCATCAAATGTTTCTAAGCCTATTGTTTCTCCTTGTGGCAATCCGTTGTTGTAATAATTATCTATCTCTTCGTTTAAGTCTGTGGAGGTAAATATGCCTACCAATGGATACTCTATTTTGTTGTTTATGCTTTCCAATACTCCATCCATTCCATACTTAACCAAGCATTCATTTGCATCCTTGCAATCTTTGAACGCTACCTTTGAGCAGTTTTCAACTCCTAATCTTCGTGCAAATTCATCTCTTAAACTATTCCCTGCTTGGTCATTATCTAATGCCAATATAAACCTTGTATCTTCATCAAATAGGTCTATGCAATTATCTAAGTAAGTAAGATTGTTTCTGCCTATTGTAGCACCATTTGGAACGCTAATAACATTTTCAATTCCGCACTCAATTAAAGTTAAGCAATCAATTTCACCCTCAACAATTATTATTTCTTTTTGGTCTTTTATTGCATCCAAATTATAAAAAATCAACTCAGCATCTTTTGCTAACTTAAATTGTTTGTTACCAGTGCGATATTTTACGTTTATCAATTCACCATCTCTAAAGTAGTTAAATTGTACGGTGTTGATGTTTCCATTTGTTTGTGGCATCCATTCTAACCCCTCTGTAATCTTTGCCTTTAAAAGTGTTTTTTGACTAATCTTTCTGCCCTCAAACCACTTAACCAACTTTTCAGATAGTGTTGTTTCGTTTTTCCAAATCGGTCGTTTATATTCAATCCTTTGGTAGTTGTTTTCTAATTTCTCTAACTTCTTGTAAAATGCTTTGCCACAATGTGAGCAACTGCCTACTTCCTTTGTTGCATTGTAGCTAAAACATTTATCTTTTGACTTTTTACGTTCGTGAGAACAAGCTGGGCAAGTCTGTTTGTTTTCGCCACCTTTGGAAATATCAATTAGATATTCACGTTTTGATTCCTTTTCTATTACTGCTATTGTCATAATTAATATACCATTGGGCGTTTAACTTCTGTTGGAGGTGGATTTTCAATTCTTTCTTTGTTCAGCCATTTCTTTGCAGTCAAATACAAACTTTTATATTTTGTATTGCCTTTGTAGTTTTCTATTGATTCCAATACTTCATCGATTTGAAACTTTGTAAATCCAAGTTCTTTTATTTTTTCTACTTCTTCAATTGAAATAGATAGGTGGGAGAAAAATTTATAAATTTCTCTATTGTTTATAGGTTTATTAGTTTCATTGTTTAATAGTTTATTTAAGTTCCCTTTCTGTTCTTCATTCTGTTCCTCTTCTGTTCTTAGTTTTATTCCTGTTTTATTCTTAGTTTTATTCTCTAAATTAAGAATAAAAACTTTAGGTTTTTTTGAGTTTTTTATCCCCTTAGTATATTCAATTAACTTTTCATTGTGGAGTGTTTCCATACAAGCGTAAAAAGTATTTTTTGAAATACTTGCAGTTTGACAAACATATTCAAAATGGCACACAAAAGGATTTAACCAGTTAAGATTATTGCAGTAATTTAATAGAGCAAAATATGTAGCTATTTCACTTGATGAAAATTGTTTATCCTCAGCAATTTTCCAAAATCCATTAATTTGAGATATGTAATTCATAATTTATTTAAAAACTGTTCTTAATAATGCAATTGTTTGTGATAGTTTTTTGTTTGTTTCTTCAAGTTCGTCCAAACTTAAATCTTTAACAATTGCTGAAGGTGTAGAATCCTCAATGGTTATCTCTTTTCCTGAGCCTAATTTAATTGATAGTTTGAAATTGTCATTGTTATCAATGTTCCAAGTAATATCTTCCATAATGTTTATTAACGTCAAAACCCTCGATATTTTCACGGCATTGAAAATATGAGGGTTTGATGTATATGCAATATTGCTATTGCTTATTTCTATTCGTTGTATGCCGACAACTATTAATTGTAAATTTTAAGAACGGTTTTGCAATGTTACGGATTATTTTTTTAATCTGCAAATGAATTAGAATGCAGAAATTTGTTTTTCTAAAGATTTAAAACGATGTTCAGCTTCTTTTAAATTTAATACAGCTTGTTTATAATATGAATCTTTTAACTCAATTCCTATTGCTTTTCTGCCTAACGATACTGGAGAATAAACCTCACTCCCAACTCCCATAAAAGGCGTTAAAACAACTTCATTAGGATTTGAATACAATTCTACCAATCTATCAATTACATCTAATTGCAATGGGTGTACGTGTTTTTCGTCATCTTCTTCTCTTGAATCTCTAAAAGGTAAAATATTATCGTTTCTAATGTCATCCCAAACACTTGAAGCATACCTTTGCCAAATAATTTGACTTAATTTGTTTTTTAAATGATTATCGCCATCATTGTCAGCATTTTTATACTTTTCTAAAATATGTTCCCATTTACCATATTTTTTTTCCATTGCTGGCAATAATGGAGTTTCACCATGATAAATTTTAAAGCCTTTTGGATTTGTTACTTTTACTTTATTTTCGCCAATTTTTTTAAATATCAAAACATAATCAGGTATAGCGGTAAAACACATTGTTGAATCCTCAGCAATATTTTTGTGCATTAATGACCTTACCATTGTTCTCATTCTTACTTCTAATGGCTCTTTCCAAATTGTAATACGGTTATGTAAATTAAAGCCATATTTTTTATGCAACTTAATAATTTCGTGTGGAAAATCATACAAAATATGAGCAGTTGTATCTGTTAAAATATCCTGACAATGTACTGCATTAATTCTGCCCGGCTTTGTTACTCTAGCCATTTGTGCAACTAAGAATTCATATTGAGCCATAAACTCTTCTTTGCTGTTGCAATTACTAAAATCCTTTTCAGAACTTGAATAGTTATACAATCCTGCAAATGGTGGAGAGTAGATAGATAAATCAATTGAATTGTCATCTATTGTTGTTAATACATCCATGCAATCACCATTGTAAATTGCATAGTTTTCTTTGGTTAATTGGTCTTTTACTTTTGTTTCCATTTTTTTATAAAAATTTAGGTTTGATTATTTCTTTTGTAAATTTTTTTTTTGATAAATCAACTAATCCATTAATGTTACTTTGAATTAATTTGTTAAATTCAATAGCTTTATTAGTTTTATAAAGCAAGGTATCAATTACTCTTTTTTGACCATCCGATAATACTAAATCAACTGTTACATCTTTTGTTTGTCCGAACCTCCAAAATCTTCTTATTGATTGATAATATTGCTCATAACTCCATGTAGGAAAATAAACTGTATGATTGCAATGTTGCCAATTTAATCCAAAAGAAGTTATTTTTGGTTTTGTTATAATTCTCTTAATGTTTCCGTTGGCAAAATTCAATAAAATATCTTCTTTTTTTTCAATTGTCATGCCTCCTTTTAATTGAACTGCATCTTTGTCTAACTCATCAAGCAAATCTCCCTCATCATTAAAATTACACCAATATACAGAAGTTTTATCCATTGCCAATTCGACCGCCTTTTCACATCTTTCTTTAAATGTTCCTTTTTGTTCTTCTCTTACCTCACTCATTGTTTTAGCAATTCCATTAAACATCATTACTTGACCATTAATAATCCAATTTTTTTCATTTTTTACAAATATTTTATTTTCAATAAGATTAGGCAAAACGTATTTTTCATCTGAAAATCCTAAATCACTTGGCTTTTTTATTGACAAACTCCATTGATTTAACCAACTAAAAAACTCTTGTTTTGCGTGTGGTTTTAAATACCACTTTGTTCCAATATCTTGAGGTCTTACATTGTTTTCATTGTTTGCAAAAAACTTTGTAAGCATATCCATGTAAGGAAAATATCCTAATGCTTCACTACTTGTACCAAATTCAATATAATCATTAGGGGCTGGGGTTGCTGTTGATAAAATCCTATAAGGTATTTTTTTCATAAAATCAGTAACTGACCATTTTGTTTTACCATCAAAGTTTTTAAGTATTGAACTTTCATCTAAAATAACTCCTACAAAATCAGATGAATCAAAGTAGTGCAATCTTTCATAGTTGCAAATAACAATCTTTTTAGTGTGCTTACCATCCTTAGAATATTCAATGTCATCAATTCCAAGTTTCTCAGCTTCTAAAATAAATTGAAATGCAACCGCTAAAGGAGTTAAAATTAACACTTTTTTATTTGTGTGTTCAATAATATTTTTAGCAATTGATAATTGAATTAAGGTTTTACCTAATCCAGTGTCGGCAAAAATTGCCATCCGACCTTTTTTTACTGCTTTCTCAATAATAAATTTTTGAAAGTCAAAAGCAATTTTAGGAACATAATTTGCTTCAAATCCAAAGTCCCCTATTGAGTGCTTCTTTTTTTCTAAAAACTCTAAATAGTTTTGCATAGTTTATAAATAGTTAAACCCCCTATCAATGCTGTCAACCGCCAAGTTAAGCAACATCAATAGAGGGTTATTTTTTAAGTTTCTTTTCATCTTGGCGGTTATTTCGTTGGCAAATGTATTAAATTTATTTAATTATCAAATTTGTTTAACTTTTCTTTTTGCAAAAAATCCCTTCAACTCAGGATGTTCAGCCTCGTACAACCTCGCATAGTAAGGAGTATAATTGTTGTTTACCTTAAATCCATCCTTTTTGATTTCATCGTGCTTAGTAAATCTTACAATGTGCAATACTCCATCGGATGAATACTTCTTAAATCCTCTGTTTATTAACTGAGCAATTACTTCTTTGTAAAAAGCATAAACCTTTGGATATTTGGCGTGATAGTCAATAAATTTTTGTGGGTAGGTTTCCATAATTAATAATTAATTGTTTGTTGTTCTTCTGGTGATGGCAAAGTAATTCCAAGAAAGTCTTTTGCCCAAGCAATAAGGTTATCAATAAAATCAATAAACTCTGATTTGGTTAGACTTGTTGTTGATCCAATCTTATCATAAGGCTCAACTTTTTTAATGTCGTGAATTTCGCCGGTAGATACATCAACATAGATTCCATCCTCCAATGCTAAGATAACTGATTTGCCATTTACAATGGATATAAAGCGTTTTAATTTAAGAAACTTATATTTTACCAACTCGTGCATTTCGTCTTTGCTGTGGCCTAATTCTTTGCTTAAAATGTCGATATAAACCCAATATAACTTATTCTGTTGCAAACTTCTTGAACTCTTTTGTTTTTCGATTGTAATAACCACTCTTTTACCCTCCAAGTGTTTTAATTCTTGGAGGATATTTTGAGTTGTGTTTTTTTGCAACTTACCATCTTTAACCGTGCTGAAAAAAGTTGATTTCATTACTTGATTTGAATGTTTTGATTTACTTGCAACCTTGCACCGATAACAACCTCGCCTTTCTTAATGGCTTCTTTAATGGCTGTTTTATCAATTGTGTAAGTTGTTTTTTCCTTTAAGAATTGTGCAGGTATCTCAGCCTCATTATCAATTTCAACTGATTCACTTTTGCGAAAGCTAATCTTTAAGGTAGGAGTTTCTAATTTCTCAATCTGATACAATTGCATTGCATTAGATACGGTTGTTTCTAATCTGTCAATAGTTTTAAGTCTTGACTTTTTAAGTTCGCCCAATCGCTTAATTTCGGCATCAATTATTGATATGTCATTCTCCATTTGCTTAACAACAAATCCGTAACCCCTTGCTTTTTGCTCAAGTTGCTCCTGGTTTATTGTAAGTTGCAATTCGAGTTCGAGGGAACATTCTCCCCCCGATTCGATTAGTTGATTTGCAAGTTCTAAATACTCACTTTCTATCTGAAAAATATTAAGGTTGCTCATATTACAAGATTAAAAAGGTAAATCATTAACTTGGTTACTTGTGTGTTCTTCAACATCACTTGGCATCTCTGTATGGCTTGGATTCATTATTGCCACATACTCTAAAGATGTCATCATTTTGCTTTTAATAAACTCAGGCAATGAATTGAATTGCTCAGTATTAAAATCGTCATAAGACAAAATAAATGTAGGATTCATTTGAGTTGGGCAAACCATACCTTTAGGCATTGGAGTTATCCCGGCAATCTCTTCATAAATTTTAGTTGCATCTTTTTTGCTTGGCTTGTGAATAATATTAAGCATACAAGGCACACCAATTAATTTAGTGATGTCAAAGCATTTTGCTTCTTCTTCGGTAAAGTCTTTGCCTCTCCAAGATTTAAGCATTGCTCTTAAACCGCTTTTTTCGTGCATAGACAAAGTAAATTCTTTGTCAATTACTAAGGGTTGCTCACCCTTTTCTTCGTTAAATACTTTTAGTTCAGTTGGTAGTTCCCAACCAATTCTAACTTTGTTTAAAATTTTCTTTTCTCCTAAAATGATTTCTTGAACCGTTCCGATTTGAATCATTTTGTAGCATCTTGCTATGTAGTTAGATGCTGGAATTAGTTCTCTTGAAGTCGAACCATTACTTGTTGCGTTGATTGCCATAACTGTTTTTTTTAGATTGTTTTTAATTATTTAAGTAGTTCTGTGAAATATTCAATAGCTTGTTCTTTGGTTTCAAAAGTATGCTCATAATTGATTAAGTCAGAGTTATATCCTTCTAACTTAAACCAAATTCTCCATTTTATTTCGTTTTCTGTTACTTCGGCATCTATTCGCCAAATTTTACCACTTTTTAATTTATTATCCTTTAAGTAAAAGATTTCTTGCCATATATTATAAGGCAAAGTAAATGTTGTTTGTACTTCTGTTAAGTTTTCCATTTTGATTGTTTTTTTTGGGTTTATTTAATTGTTTTGATTTTTACTTCGTGTTCTTCGATAACCTCAAATACTTCTTGTAATTTGTCATACAATTGCTCAATTCTTGCATTCTCTAACAAGTTAATAGTCATATAAGACATTCTATCTTCCTCGATTGGTTCGCCTTCACCTTGCGTTAATTGGTCAATCCTATCAATGTATTGAAAGGTTAAGATACCATCTTTTACCCAAAAATCTACCATCTGATTGTCGGGGAAATGAAATCCGTTCATAACTCTTGCCTGTCTGAACATTGCTACTTGAGCAATTGTTACTAATGGCAAATAAGGGTCTGCTGTTGTTTGTGTTGTTGTGTTTTCTAATGTGTTCATAGTTTTTATGTTTTAAATTGTTGGATGCAAAAATATAAAAATATATTAATATATCAATACTATCAATAAATATAAATTGTAAATTATTGTTAATGAGGCTAATTAATTTTTAACTCTGCTAATTTATCTAAGATAGAATTGCAATCAAAATCATTATTTCTTATCTTCTTTTCGACTATTGCCCTAAATTCTCTAAGCCAATTAATAGGATAACTAAATACCTTAAATTCTATACTTAGTTTTTTTAAATGATTAAATTCTTCTAACCCTATTTTAGAAATTAAATTAGGTGTGTACTCTGCAAGATTGCCATCGTTGTATTGATTACATCCGACACACTGGCTCCAAATATTATTTGGATGGAATATAGTACCGGAAAACAACTCTGCTTTAAAATGATGACCTCCATTAATTGCTGTTCCATTAAACTCTCTTTGACAACTTATGCAGGTTTTATTATTTGAATATTTATCTCTTAAAACACACCACTTCTGAATTGGTTTTTTTGTCAAGATTAATTCTTGTTGGTAGGATCGTGTTTCTTTTTTTTGTTCACGTTTAAACTTGGCCCAATTCTTATTTGCTTTTTCTTGCCATTCAATTGCAGACTTGTTTTTTTCTTCTTTTTTGACAATTATCTTCTTTGCCTTTTCTCTTGCCTCAGCTTGTTTTTTTTGACCTTCAGGTGTATTGATTAACCAAGTTATGTAATGCGATTGATTAACTTGTTTTTGCCCTATTTTCGTAGGGATAAACTCAGTTCCACAACCACAATTACATATCTTAGCTTTCATTGAGCAAATCTAAACATTTGCCTCTATACTTTCAAATGGTTGATTGTCAAACGTGGATTTCTCTAATCGTTCCTTCCAATACACTATCCCATTGATGAATGTTTCTGCATCGGCACATTGACTTGTAATGAATGGCAATCTTTGCCCGGAATCTGTTGTAATATAGAACTCGCTTAATAATGTTTTATGAATGATGAATCCCTTGTAGCCATATTTAACCTTGCTTCCTTCAAAGTTATGCTCAAATGCAACCGCTAAAGCATCAATCAACGCTTTGTTCTCAGGCAAATATCCTTCCATTGCCTTTTCGTACATTTTGCCATAATAAATAATCGTGGAGTGGTCCTTGCCTATCAATTCACCAAATAAATCTAAGGAAATGATTTGTTTGTATTTAAGATAAGCTAAATAGCCAACTACTTCTCTTTTCATTACTATGTGGCGAAGTCTGCTCTTGTTTGCGAATATCGTATCAAAATCAGTTCCTATCGTGTCGCAGAGGTAGTCTATGTATTGCCTCACCTCGCTATCAATGATGTTGTACTCGTGTTTTTGTTTTAGTTTTCTGCCTGCTTTTTGCATTTTGTTTATTTTTAGATTGTTTATATTAAAATGGACAGTAATTGTCCTTTCTTTCTTTTATTCCTTTCCAATCACGAGATATTTTTTCTCGGACTGCAATTCTAATAAATTCATTGACATTTACATCGTAATCTTCAAGTTTTTTCAATGACTTTTTTTGTTGCTCAGTAAATGAAATTACCTTTTTGTAAGTTAGTTGTAAATCAGTTGGTTTCATAGATTATTGATATAGTTATTGTACGCAAGTCGAGTAGTTGGGCGCAATACTAACGAACCAACTCATCAAGAGCCAACTCGAACAAAGTAAAAGCCAACTCTTTGTTTTTCATTTGCGACCTATGATAACCGACTGTTATTTTTAAATCCAATTCTTCCGATATTAAAATTGAAGGGTAAGCCCGACAAGGCGATACGCTTTGACCACCTGTTATGGCAGGTCGTTCAGTGTCCCATTTTACGTTGGCTTTTATTTGTTCTTTCATTTCATTTAAGTCCATAATCCAGAATAAAGTACTGCGCCCAACAGCGGTTTAGCGCAATGCCGCTGAGAGTGCAGTGGTTAATAATTAAGTTAGTGTATGCGGCACTGCGCCAAGCCGCATCACGTTAGCGGTAATGCTGAAAACACAGCGTATCACCAGCATTGAACTTACCAACACTATCCACAAACCAAGTATTATTCATATTCAAATCCATTTTTCCGATAGGCTCGACTAAGTAAATACTTGTTCCTTTCGTTTTGTTAGGTTCAATCCTTGTTACTATAAATTTTGATTGACTGTTAGGGAATTTAGTTTCTTCACCACAAGAAGAAAGCACTACCGCTAACAACACATAGGCAAAAAAGCCGTTGGTTTTTCTATTTGACATTTTGTTTAAATTTTAAAGTTTATCATTCTAATTAAGTTCTCGTTTCGGCTTCTTCGCCTATCTGCAAAACGTTATGCGTCACCTTGCAGACGCTCCGAAACATAATCTTTGACCATTTTCTTTATCGGTTCGACAAATTCGACACGAACCCGAAAGGCAATAGTTTTTGTTTCATAGTTTGCTTTTTTTCGACCAGAGAGGGGGCGTTTACCCCCTCTCGTTTCTTTTTTCTTTTTAAGCATTGTTAGTCTTTTTTATCATTCTAACAACCATTTTTTCTAATTGCTCGATAACTCTTACTGGAATGTTTGAACCATTTTTTGCGGTCCATTGTAACGGTGCAGATAAACCGTTTAAAATTGCAATTCTTTGTCCTTTGTAAAATACATCTGTAAAACCATTGTACATTGAAGGCACATTTTTAAAAGTGAAAGTGTTGTTATCACTTATTAATTCTGGGTTGATTGCTAAATTTCTCATTTTTTTGATGTTTTATTTGTTATTATTATGGTACAAATATACAACCTATTTTGATAACTGCAAACTTTTTTCAAAGTATTTTTCATTTATTTTTAAAATAGTTTCTAACTTCCTGAAAATCAACACGATAAAATAAGGCGAACGCATAACAAAGTATTGGCAAAAAAGCGGTTTTAGTGCTTCGTATGAACATTTGTAGTAGTTTGACCATTGGTGCTTCGTATCAACTTTAGTAGTCAAAGTCCGCTTCTTCGCCAATACAAATCGTTATAACCAATGCTTAGTTCTCGTTCCAAAATTTAATTGCTTCATCTACTGATACACCAAATTTATTCCACGTTTTACTTCTGTCTAATGGAATGTGCATTATTTCAATATCACCATCTTCATCAATTATTAAGTTGATGTAACCACCTTTACCATCAGACTTATGTATCAGTAGTTCACCTTCTCCTGTTTTACTAATTTTCGTTTCCATATTTCGCACTGGTTATAACAAGGTATATACGAAATACCCTATTAAAGTTTGTAATTAAATTTAAACTTTATTGTTAGGGTACTTCGTATATACCCAACCGTTATCAGATTGACTTATCATACATTAAAGACTATATTCATAGTTAATGATTGAATTACTCGCCATCCAAATCTATGTTAGAATTGCGTTTTTTGAATGACTTGAACTCAGGATGGCTCTCAATAAATATCTTTCCGAATGCTTCTCCTTTTTTCAAACTACTGCTTGGCTCTGTTGCCTTGTAGATAATTGAATCCACAAATGCTGATTGCAATGGACTAATGACGAATTGAATTTTTTTCTTTGACATATTAATTGTGTTTTGTGGTTATTCCGTTGTGAGTTGTCTGCCAGATTCTTATCTTTTTTTCTTCTTGCTTTGGCTGTTGAACGTGGTATCTATCACGATGTGAGGTACACCATTCATACTTTAGTAATAAGTTGTTTAGATAGTCTGTAAATTGATTTAGTTTTTTCATAGCATTAAATGTAAAATGATTTGCTTGTTAAATGTAAAATGTTTTACTTGTTTTTTGAGTTTCCAATAATTGTAATGTATGCTTATTATTTGCATCAATTCTATCTTTTAAACTTCTGATTTCTGCCTGTAATTCCCTAATCTCAATAGATTGTTTGGCTGTTTGATTTTCCAAGAACTTAGAATGATTAACATAAACCTCCAATTCTGTTTCTAAATCGTTGATTTTTTTATCCTTTTGGTCAATTGTTTTTAAATTTTCTGCTATCATATTAGTATAACTTTGTGGTTTTTCTTCGATTTTTGGTTTAACTTCTTTTGGTTTATCCTCAATAAATTCTATCTCTGCCCATCTTTTATCTTTAACGTATCTCATTTCAATACTTGTTGCAGGTCGTAATGCTTGTGCTGCTATTTGACTGTGAGATGTAGTTTCTACAACTCCATTTGCAACCATTCTAATTACAGTTGCAATCAGTGGCTTTTCGCCTTTAATAACCACTACATCGCCTTTTTTGTAGCGTTTTCTAATATTAAATTGTTCGGCTCTTTTTTGGATTTTTATTTTCATATTAATTTTTATTTGTTGTCTGCAAAAATATACAATTATATTAATATACAACACAACTATATTTAATTATCTGATACTCAAATAGATTAATTTTATAGAAACGAAAAAACCCACCTATAAGATGGGCTTCTCGAACAATCAATTACCAGTCTATGAAAACTAATTAAGACAAAGGAAAGTATTTCTTTTTGATTTTCCAAACTGCTACCAAAATAAACAGAAAGAATGTTATTCCTATTGTTATCCACATCCACAATGGCAATGACCATTTCTTGACTTCCTTAACTTTTACTAACTCGCTTTTTGACTTGCTTTCTTTTGACTTGTCAGATTTTGACAAATCTATTTTTTTGCTTTCTGTGGAGGTTTCTTTTTTATCCTCTTTTTCTTTTGCAATTATATTGCCTTTAATATTGGTTTTTGTCGTTGTGGTGCGATTAATAACCTTGCCACTATCATTCATAACCTCGTATATTGTAACCTCGCTTAAATCGAAAAATTCTGTCTTTGTATCGGTTGTGAAAGTTGATACTATTTCCTTTTCCCTTTCGACCTCAGCAACTGAATCAACTTTTGTTTCTTGATCCGTTTTAGTTTCCTCTTTGCTTTTTTCTTTTCGCAAATTCTTGATGACATTGCAACTAATCGTTGTTGCTATCAGTAGGACCAGGATTATTTTTTTCATTTTTTTTGTTTTTTTCTGATTGAAGTAAATTAAATCCTGCTGCAATAAATAATGGCGAAATAAATAAAATAAAATCCGTAATAGTTGCCTTGAGAACCACCAAAATAAAGTAAGTCCAATACATAGCAAGAATGGTAGTAACAAACAAACTACGCTCAATTTTTTTGCTACTAAGGAAACTTTTTTCACTGCTAAAAGTTCTGTAAAAATCTCTTAAAGTATTTAACGAAATATTTTTTATAAATGTTCGCCACATTATGCAGGAAATTTAGACATTTCAAAGTGCATTCCATCGCAACGACCAAAATCATATCCAGCAATCAATCCACAATCCCTTGCAGTTTGCTGAAATAACTCGCTAAATGGTTTCAATCCTCTATGTATAGCTTGTGTTCTTGTTAATCCTAATGGGTTTTGTGTAGGGTTTAAATCAACCGCTATTCCCCAAGTGTGCATTGAAATATCTTTTTTACTACCTCTAATTAATCGAGGCATAAAACATTCATCATTTGAATTTATTTCTTTGTGCAATCCTTTACGAATTAACTCATTTAAAAACTTTTCATAAGTTGGTTGAAAATCTCTATTTATGTAAATTGATTTTCCCAAACTTGGTATTAACTCTCTTATTTGTAAAGGATAATTCCAAATAGTCATAAATGCCTTTTCAAATTTTCCTCTTTCATCTGCTGAGGCTAAAGGGTTTCCGTAACGTGCGATTAATTGGGATTGTTTCATAAATTAGTTTTTGCGTTCATTTGTTTTGCCTGTTCCTCCAACATCCTCAAATTTGCCTCACTCTCAGATAATACTTCAAATAATTCATCGTATGAAATATTCTTAGTAACTCCATTTAATATTAGCTTTGCCTCCCTCTTTTCGGGATAGTTGGCAATTACTCTATAAGTTCCGTTTTTGTAGATTGCCTGTGGCCCTTGCGTGTAATTTCTTGGTTCGATTTTCATAGTTGTTTTGTTAATTGTTTAATTGTTAGTTTCATTTCTTCGTGTTCATCCTGTATTTTTTCAAAATGTTGCATAATAGGCTCCATCCTTTTAATAGCGTTTTTTGTGTCGCTAATAAACCCTGCGTCATTATGTAATTTTTGTGTTACCACTGCTTTGAACTCTGCAAAGTCTTTGATTAGTTGGTCAATCTTGTAAGTGTTAAACGCTTCCAACTCCTTAACTTTATCGTGAATTATTAATCCATTTTGTTCAAGTTTTTCAACCCTCCTAATTATGATGTCGTAAATAATTTTTACTAAGCCAAAAGTAATGCCTAAAATCAAGGCAACAATACCAAATGCTATTGAAGATGTAATCATAATCTAAGAGTAAAAATGTATTTAAAATGTAATTCAAATGTAACGCCAAATAAGGCTCTTAATAATATCAGATGTACGATTGCCTCCCTTGTTGTAAAATCGTGCAAGGCAATCAAAAATAAGGCTAAAAAAATAGTGTTTAAAAATATGAATTGCATCAAGTGCCATCCATCGGTGAGAAAAACAAACAATGTTGAACTAAATGGATAATCTTCTCCAAGTTCAGGCTTTCCATCCCTCCATTTATTTTGCCAACTATATTCACTATTCCAAAATCTATGATTTAATTTTGCGAATATACTTTCGTAAAAATGAAAGTTAAGTTTGTCCATCGCTGCTTTGGCAATCGCTGAAAACATTACTAATATGTAAATGTGGCTAATCATTGATTATAGCGTATAATACCATTGCAAACAAATGTAGCACTAATGCAAATGCTATTAGTAAAGCTGTAATTCCAAAGGCATCCTTAGTTATAACTAAGTTGATTGCAAATATTAACAATATCGCTATTAATATTTCCCACTGATATGTTCTCCAAGTTTTCATAGTTTTT
>JGI24766J26685_10000023_pt1 | contig 34052 bp, 47 predicted proteins | sample SanBayMetagenome_FD_26685 | JGI IMG/M metagenome (IMG submission 26685)
GTAAAGTCTGAATACACAGTACCAACATCTGATCTTAAAATAGGATACTTTATAATAGCATCATAAACGGTTTTTCTATCTAATGATACTAATCGTAAATCATCGATCTTAGTCTCTTCACCAAAGATCCATCCTCTTAACAAGTAGGATTCATACGAAATGTATTCATTTTCATCTAAATAAAACTTTACCTTTTCAATTGAACACGAATGCATACTTTATTTTATTTTTATATGTAGTTTTTCTAATTTGTTTATTCATTGCAATATTTTAGAATAGTTGGCATATACCTTTCATATTCTTTTGGAAAGTTTTCAAAGAACTGTGTGTCTAATTCTTTCGTTAAATCAATTCTGTTTTTTTCGTTTTGTGGAAACTTCATAGTAGCCTTCCATCCCCAAAGATGAGTAATACCAGGATTTTTCATTTTTGATGAATCACCAATCCATCCCTGTATACCTGCATCATATTCCAAATCNATTATAGACTTTACGGAATAACCCATGGTATTTGCAACAGCTGCGGCAACCCTCTGTTCAATGAATGTTATTAATGAAGATGAATGAATCGTATATGCATATCTTTCAAACCCATGCGTATTGACATCCTGTGGATCAAAATTATTATTCTTAGCAAATGAAGTTGCAATATCAAATACTTCTTTACAAAATTCTGGTTTATTAACGGCAAGTACTGCTACATTTAACGAATGATCTACAAATCTTAAGTCAGGATACTTTACAAACCTATCCTTAAACATATCCCAATTAAAATAGTTAGGATAATAGACAGGCCTGGTTCGGTTTTGTACATTATCATTTATAAAATCAGAATGTTCAATATGAGAGCATATGATATCATGAGTAGTATAATCATACGGTTCATTTTGAAATAAGTCTAAATCAACACTAACGAATGGAGTTTTCTGTAATGAGTTAACATACATTTTTGCATATGCCCAAAAGGTATTATGATTTACATCTTTTGCAAATCCTTCAGTAACTGTCTTTGTATCAATTTCATCCCATAGACCAAGTAACCCTAACTTCTTTATGTAATCATAAAATTTGCTATCACAGTATAATTTTATAGGTCCTTGGAATTTTTTCCAATACAGACAAGAAAGAATCATTGTAATTGATTCAAATCTCATCATGTCATGAATCTTAGTAGTACCTCTTCTATTAGTTGGAGTATAGACAGTATGTATTCCTAATGTATTTGGTCTCATATTAATTATTTAACGGTGCTTTGATTCCTGGCTGATGCTTATACTTACCAAGTTGAATATCATCTTCAATTAAACATTTACAGAATGCATCGCTACTAAATTTACTTAATCCATCCATAAATGATTGCCAACTAATCGGCCCTTCTCCACATTCACCAGTAACAGTAGGCCACCATTCGGTATTAATGTTTAACTTAGGTAATTCAAAAGGTTCTCTGGCAATTTGTTTTTCTGCTGCTTCAATATGATTTAGATAGAGATGTGTATCTCCAAGATTACCTATTAATTGATCAGGTACCATGTTCACTAATTTTGCAAGGATTTCCAATAATAAACCATAAGATGCTATATTGAATGGTAAACCTAAGAATGTATCTACTGAACGTTGATTCCACATTAGAGAGATTGCTCGTTTAGGTGTTGATTCTTTGACAATCTCTTCTACTATATAAAGATTCTCCCACTCAACATTGGTATTTTTCATTACCCATTGTACCTGCTCTTCCCAGGTTAACTCTCTTGTATAAACCTGAAAGCCATAATGACAAGGTGGAAGAACCATTTCGTTTAGTTCAGCAACATTCCATGCATTAACCATTAATCTTCTTGAATCTGGATTAATAGTAAGATCATTAAGAAGACGACGGATCTGATCATACCAAAGTGAACCTGTAGCCATGCCATCTTTAACTAACCAACCTTGCCACTGTCTCCACTGCTTTCCATAAACAGGTCCTAGTTCTCCCCACTTCTTAGCAAACTCATCATCGGATTTGATTTTTTCAATAAATGCCTCTTCCTTTGTTACAAATGGACCCCAATCAATTTCGCCATTGTGTTTTTCATAATTCTTAATAGCATCGCCATTCCAAATATGACAGTTATTATCTACAAGGAACTTAATGTTTGTATCACCACGAAGAAACCAAATAAGCTCTGTTACAATTCCCTTCCAATACATTTTCTTTGTAGTTAAAAGAGGAAACCCATCCTTCATATTATGACGAATAGTATAACCGAAAATTGACTTGGTACCTATTCCTGTTCGATCTTCTTTTACAACCCCATGTTCTATAATTGTTTTAAGAAGATCTTGATATTGCTTATCTAATTTATTCATCTTTATTCTTTTTCCAATCTAAGTAAAATCCTACTGCTACAACTATATTCATACCTACGCTCATTATGATTTCATGAATATCTTCATAAACGGAAGTCATTAAATGAATATGACCGACCATCCAAAAAGGTATGGCCATATTTTGACTTATCCAAATAAGAGTGAATTCAATAAATCTCTTCATTACCTATTAAAGTATGAATTCCTAATTATTAGTTTATTACCAATACATACAGCGTCAAGATTGCAAGTCCAAAAAGTTTTTAATGCATCGTATGGTGTTTCAACCATAGGTTCATGTGCACCATTAAACGATGTATTTAGAATTACAGGAACACCAGTCCACTGTTCAAATTTAGTTATGAGCTTATGATAGAATGGATTAATATCACTTCTTACTGCTTGTATTCTTGAAGTATTATCGGTATGAACAACCGCAGGTATGCGAGATCTCCACCTTTCTTTAACATTACATGTAATAAGCATGTAAGGAGAGAATTCAGTAATATCAAAAATATCTAAAACTCGTTCTGCTAATACAGAAGGTGCAAAAGGTCTAAACCATTCTCTACTTTTAATATGCATATTTACATAGTTCTGCATCCAAGGTTTAATTGGAGATGCTAAAATAGAACGATTACCTAATGCACGAGGACCAATCTCGGATCCTTCTCTATGCATACCTATAACTTTATTTGAATTTAATAGGTCTGTGAGATGAGTAATTAATACATCTTCATCGGTATGATCAAAAACAGTAAAATGATTAATCCTAGTAGGATCTTCTTTAACAAATTTTTGGAAGTCTCTCTCTATTTCAAGAGTGGTATATGTCTTTCCTAAGTAAGGTGAAAGAAAATAGTTATCTGTTATTTTCATAACTTGTTGATATGCATACCATGCACATCCTAAAGGAATACCGCTGTCGTCTGCTGGCGGTACAAAATAACAATTATCAAATTCACCGCTCTTAATGATAAGTTCATTTGAATTACAGTTTAGGAATGAACCACCAGATAAACAGATGTTTTTAGATCCTGATAACTTTTTAGCTCTTTTNGCTACAGTAAGACACATTCTTTCTTGTTCACGTTGAAATACCGCTGCTATNTTTGCTTTTTCTGCAAAGTTTGAATCTATACTTACGCCTGGATATGCCTTATAGATTTTGCCAGCTTCATTTGTAAAAGTATGATTAACATCATCATAATCACAAAGATAAGGTTGTGTATCTACCCAGCCTTTATTCCCAAATGAAGCCAATCCCATAAGCTTACCTGCACTTGATGCAGGCCAATTATTATTAGGATCTTTTTCATTATACTTATAAACAAGTTTCATTGTGGCATATGCATAAACATGCCCAATATTAAATCTTTCTTTGTTATTAAAATCATTAAGAGGTGGGTGCGGTTGAAGAACGAAGTCTTTTTCTAATTCTTTAAACCCATCTAAAGTAAAATGATAAATTGATGTACCTTCTGCCCAAAATCTATTCTTAGGGGCATTATTTAGATACTCTGGATTGTTCTTTGCAAACCCTTCATAAGCAGGAGTATCAGGAATAATTCCGTTTCCATTTGCATCAGCAACCACAACGGCGGCTTCTTTTAAACCAGAACTAAAGAAAGTTGAATATGCATGTGCCTCGTGGTGATTTAAGAATTTTAATTTACTTAAAGGCTGTCTTAGTAAAAACTGAAATTCATTTTCAATATCAAGAATAGGTTGCTTTCCGACTTCGGCCGTATTATAACAATACATATCAACATCATCATAACTAATTCCTGCATAATCTAAGCAATAATTAATTGATGCTAAAGGTATTGAATGATCCCATGGTTTATCATGTTTAAGTCTTGATAATCTTTCCTCAGAAATACCAACCGAGATTTTACCGTTTATAATAAGTACTGCTCCTTTATCATGCCCAACCGAAAATCCTAGTGCTATTCCAGGTTTTATTGGGTTTCTTTCAGTTAAACCTGCAGCAGCTAAAAATTCTTCTTCTGTCATTTTTACAATTTTATTTGGTCTTGGATTTGTTATCATATTTATTTTCTTTATTATGACAAATACTTCCTATTATTTGATAAGCTTCAAATAATTTGATACTTGCATCTTCTAATTTTTCAGCAAATTGTTTTTCTGCTTTACTCACTGGGTGTTGTATTAAAAATGTATCTATCATATCACATATCATAGCAGTTCTGTCCAAAGCTTCATGATAATGAAAGGAATCTAATTTATTTCTAAAATGACTCATAGTACCGATTTTCCAAAAAATACATTAATTGCATGTTTTTGTACAGAATCCAATTCGTCATCACCAGAAAGTAGTTCAATTCTTTGTATGATTTCTTCCTCGGTTACAAGTTGGCTATCATAATCTGGAATAGGACCTTCGGTTGGACCCCACGTTGACCACGAATACCACCTTTTATCTTCATATAAGCCTAAATGATGAACAGTAATAAATTGATCATCAAGATTAACACTTAGAGTATTTTCTTTAGTTGAAGTAATGCGTTGAATTAAATTCATAATAGATGTGGTTTTGCTTCATTAATACCAGAGTTAGTTACAATAACATAATCCGGGTGATATGTTTTAATTGAGTCAGCACCTGCATACGAAAAAGCAGAACGAATACCTTCAAGTAATCCCTTAACGATAAACCTAACACCACCTTTATATGGGATAACCGTCGATTCCCCTTCGACGTTTCTCTGTTCTTGTCCGTGTGCCGATTTTGTTTCCAATGATGCAGATCCTCTATATCTTTTATACAATCCTTTTCTGCTTTCAATAATATTCCCAGGTGATTCATCGGTGCCGGCAATAAGAGAACCTAACATAACATTCTCTGCACCTACTGCTAATGCCTTTGCAATATCCCCACTTTCACGAATACCGCCGTCGGCCATAATTGGAACCGTTGCAACCTTGGAAATGTTTTCAATACAAGTTACATTAGGAATACCAAAACCGGTCTTAATTCTTGTTGTACAAAGCGATCCTCCACCGATTCCTACTCTTAGGCCATCTACTCCGGCATCTTGTAAACGTTCAGCTGCCTCAGCCGTTGCAATATTTCCTGCAATGATATCAATACTATAATGTAGGTTATCTTTACACCATTTAACCATGTCAATTACATTTTGGTGATCACCATGAGCAACATCTATTAAGAGAACATTGGCACCAGCATCAGTAAGTTTTAAGGCTCTTTCCTTATCATTTTCACTAACACCAATTGCAGCCATAATAGGAATGTTATCTTCATTATCCCAATCTGTCATTAGGTGACCTTCCCCGTTTTCACCAAAACATGCATAGACAGTTTTTCTAACCATCATAACCTGTTCATCTATAGAATTAAATCTATGAATACATCCAACACCGCCCATACGAAACATTTTTACTGCCATTTCAACTTCACAGACAGTATCCATAGGTGATGCCACGATAGGAATAAGAAGATCATATCTTTTACTCAATTTGGTTCGTAAAGATATTTGATTTCTTGATTTAATATTTGAAAACTTGGGGACGAGTTGAATATCGTCGTATGTAAGATATGTTGGATTCATTAATTAATGGATAAAATATTCATTTATTTTTATATGCAAGATACTTAAAAGGTTTAACCTTTTTCAATCTTTATTAATTCTTTGGCTACACCAACTTTAATTGTATCGCCTGGTTTTAATTCACCTTTAAGAATCATTTCTGCAATAGGATTTTCAATTAGTCTTTCTAATGTTCTCTTTAATGGACGAGCCCCAAACTTAGGATCATAACCTTCATTAATGATTATCTCCTTTGCAGCTTTGGTTATCTTAAAATCATATTCACCAACTTCAAATAGGTTATCCCTGAGTTCATTACATTCATTATTCAAAATATAAAATACGTCATCCTTACTTAACTTATTAAAGATAATGATTTCATCAATTCTGTTTAAGAATTCCGGTGAAAATTTATGATTAAGAGCCTTCTTTAAAACCTCCTTTTCGGCATGAGACTTTTCAGCAATTGTAGTGGATGGTCGGAATCCAATCCCATCGCCAAATTCCTCAAGTTTACGGCTTCCTGTATTTGATGTTAAGATTACCAAACAATTTCTAAAATCTATAGTTCTACCAAGAGAATCAGTTAAACGGCCATCATCTAACATTTGTAAGAGCACATTAAACACCTCTGGATGAGCTTTTTCAACTTCATCAAATAATATAACGGAGTGTGGCTTTCTCTTTACCTGCTCCGTTAGAAACCCACCAGATTCGTGACCAACATATCCAGGAGGAGATCCAATTAATTTAGATACAGAATGAGGCTCCATATACTCTGACATGTCTATTCTGATAAGACTGTCTTCTGAGCTATACATATAGTTAGCAATTTCTTTAGCCAATTGAGTTTTACCAACTCCAGTTGGTCCTAAGAAAATAAAGTTACCTACTGTGCGATCTCTCTTTCTAATCCCTACACGATTTCTTTGGATTGTGATAGAGATTTTATCAATAGCTTCTCTTTGTCCAATAACCCTGGAAGCAAGGTGGGAATTAAGACCTATTAGATTTTTATTTTCTTTATCATTAATTTTCTCTAAAGGAATACCAGTTCCCTTTGATACCACTTTAAGAACATCATCAGTTGTTATCTCAAGTCTGTTTTCTGCAATTTCTTTTTTCCATATTGCATATTCTTTTTGAATTTGATCCTTAAGTTGAATACAGATATCTCGTTCACGAGCAGCAGCTTCATAATCCTGTCTTCCTACTGCTTCATTTTTATCTGCATCCTTTTTATGAAGTTTTTCCTCTAAGCTTTTAATCTTTTTAGGAACTTTCATATTACTTAAATGTTTAAAAGAACCAACCTCATCCAAAATATCCACAGCCTTATCTGGGAGGAATCTCTCCATGATATACTGATCCGCCAATTTAACAATTAGAGATACAATTTCATCTGTGTATGAAACATTATGGAATGATTCATACTTATGTTTAATATTAGTTAGGATTGTAATTGTTTCATCAGTAGAGGCAGGTTCAATAACTACCTTTTGGAATCTGCGATCTAATGCGCCATCCTGTTCAATATTTTCTCTGAACTCATCAAATGTAGTTGCACCGATACATCGGATTTCTCCACGAGCCAATGCAGGCTTAATAATGTTAGATGCATCCAAAGAACCTGAAGTTCCGCCGGCACCAACAAGAGTATGAAGTTCATCAATAAAAATAATCACATGTGGATTAGCCACCAATTCATCAACGATGGCTTTCATTCTTTCTTCAAATTGCCCACGGTATTTTGTACCTGCAACTATTGTAGTTAATTCTAATGTATATATGACTTTACCTTGTAATGAAGCAGGTACATTACCTTCAATCATTCTCATTGCCAAACCTTCAACGATTGCAGTTTTACCAACACCCGGTTCTCCAACAAGTACAGGATTATTCTTTCTACGCCTTCCTAATATTTGAATAACTCTAAGTATTTCTTCTTCTCTACCAACAACAGGATCTAACCTNCCTTCTAAGGCAAGTTTAGTGATATTTGTCCCGTATGCNTCTAGAACCTGCAAAGATGGTTTTTTCATCTTTTGCTGTCTGATTGGTTCTCTTTCTATATTATCTTCCGGATATATTTCGCCCATGTTTCAATGTATATTAATTATACCCATTGATTGAAAATGGTTTAAGACCGGCTTTTAATTAGGAACAGCTGATATTTTGATAGTCAGGATATTTGAACCTTTGATTAATCTATGATAAATTCCCTTTGGAATCATGATTATCTTATTTGGTTCTAAGGACTGTGGTAGTTCATCATCAAATTGAAATTGCCAATCATTTTCACCAATGGCTTCAATCCAACGATCTTCATCATCCCAATGCCACTTAAATAAGTGGTCTTCATATTGTGGGTGGAAATTTCGTATTCTTGTGTTCTTATCAACCTTTGTATCAACAAAAGGTTTTCTTGTATCATCCATCTGCTCAATAATTTTAGATGCAGTTAGATCTTTACATTTACAATTTTTACAACACATTTAATACTTTTTTAGATTTGCTTAAACCAAATTTTTTCTGAACTAATTCTAAAATCTGGAACTAATTCCTTAACTGCTTGGGCTACTCCTGAAGAATTATAAAAATCATGACCAGATATCATACCGCCCGGTTTAATCTTTGGTAACCAATTTTTAATATCTTTACTAACAGATTCATAGTCATGCCCTGCATCTATAAAAACAAAGTCTATACTATGATCTTCAAACTTAGATGCCATATCCCAAGAACACCCCTTAATGTCTGTTATAACATCTCTAACGCCTTCTCTTTTTAGAACTTCATTATAGATTTCATAAATGTACGGAACTTCTTTTAAGTAACCCCAATCCTCCTTTGGTGTATTTTCAAAAAGATCAACTGCATAAACCTTAAAGTCTTTTTTAGACTGTTTTAGTTTTTTTGCAAGATAAGAAATTGAATGACCTTTCCAAACACCAACCTCCACAAATATCTTATAATCTTTTTGTGAAACCTCGGTATAAAAATTAGGATAGTTAAACCAAAAATTTGTTTGTAAATTATCTAAGACAATGTTTTTCATCTAATCCTTTTTATTTAATAGGTCTTCTCTCCCCAATTGTTTATAAACTTCTTTACGAGTCTTTTCCATTTTATCTGCATATGCAGGATCATCATTACGGTTAAAAACAACCTGTTGAGTTAGCGAACCGCTTATTCTCTTAAGATCGCCTTTTCTTGTTTTAATCAACCACGCAGCAAGATCTTTAGGATTTAATTCTTTAAAACGTCCTTCCGCATCAGGGGCATCACTATCATGCCAATCAGGAGCCCCTTTAGGTTTTCCTTCAAATAAGAATGATTCGTATGCCTTAATGTATTTCATTACTTTAAAGTAAGAAGATACTTTAATTTATCAAGTTCAGCAATAATCTCGTCAATGATATTCTTGATTTCGGTATTACCTCCGGCCAATTCAGTACCTTGACCTAAGAATAGGGCATATGCTTTTTCTAAAAACATTGCTATATTTTCTTCACTGTAACCATATAATTCAATTTCAGCCTCCATAAAAGAAGGTCTTCCATGAATGCCAATTAATGATTCTGATAGTTTATCAACAAGGTCGAGATATGAATCATAAAATCCACCGAATGCGCTATGCTGTGCAAATGATTCCGTTTGCCAGTGGAAAATATGAGCCTGATCTCTAAGGCCTAACATAGCCACGAAGAATGAACCATAAATGTCTTGGGCTTCTCCAAAGTTTTCGTTTACGAAATTATTAAATGATGTAATCATAATTTTTAGTCTTTTATTGTTTTATCCCAGGCTGACATAAAATCAGAGCCATCAATCTTAAAATATGATACGATATCAGCTACCTTATCATTCATTGACATTTCAACGGCATCTTCATATTTATTACCTGTAATTTCTTTATAGTGTTTGTGAATTGCTTTTGCCAAATCTTCTGGGTTAGGATATGCCATAATGTTTTCCTTCTTAAGAATAGCGATTGCATTCTTTAGTGAAGTAGATTCATTAAGAGATTCTTCAACACTTCTTTTAGGCTTTCCTGTTTGTACAATAGATTCCACTTCATCATACAATTCTTCTGCCTTTTTAATATCTTTTTTAGGTAGTCTAAATTTTCCCTTTGATGTATTAATCCAAAAATAGTCTTGTGATGGATTAGCATTTACAGAAAATGATTCGGTACCAGTCATAAAAGGTATACTCCTACCTTGAACCGCCCATGACATAATATTAACAGTGCTCGATGGACTATTAATTAATTTAGCAAATTTATCAAGAATTTTATCGCCAGTAGATTTATCCCCATCAGGATATGCAATCTTTTCGGTAACAAATTCATTGTATTTTTTAAAGTATTTCATCTTTAAGATTCTTTTACTGCTTTAATGAATTTCTCATCAGGCCCAAAAACAAGTTCTAAGCCATTACTTAAATATACTTCGAATCCATCTTCATCACTTTCAGCTTTAGTTATTTTAGCATCTGAGTAATTAGAAGAAACATAGTCCTTTACTGATTGTGGTAAAGTAGAAGGATCGATATATTCCTCATCGGTATCTTCCTCTGATGAATCTGATTCCATTAAAGATTTAACAGACTTTAAGAATTTTGGATGATCCTTCTTTGGAATAAATTCAGAGAGAAGATAATCAACAAAATCATTTGCAGTATCAAATGTTTGAGTTGCAAGTAAATGACCACCTACTTCCTTAGAAAACTTTGAACCTATATCTATAATCTTATAGGCATCATTATCAGAAAGCTCTTCATTAAGTTTCTTAGGTCTATTTAGAACAGGATATTTCTTACCATTAAATTCAAACTCTTCAGCATCTTCCTCGATGGCCTTTGCACGAGCAGCAAGAAATGCATTACCTTCAGTAATGGTTTCCTTTAAGGCTTTTTGAAAATCCTCAGTATCAGGAATAAGATCCTCGGCACTTAAAGCTTTTGCTCTCTTAACAATAAATTTAGCGGTAGCAGATTGATTCTTTGAACGGCCATAAGCCTGGATAGCATTTTTAAGATCCTCTAGGTCTTTAATTGGAAAGCTACCATCAGGAAGAGCTAATCCCTTATCAGCCATATCCTTTCTTTCTTCATCAGAATATTCACGTTCATTAATAGCATTTTCTTTTTCGTAAATACCAACATTAATTGATTTTGGATCTGCTTTAAAATCTACAAGAGTAGCACCAATAAGTTCTCCAATCTTTTCCCATGTACCACGTTGACTCATATAACTGGACATTCTAACCTCGTATTTTTTACCAGATTTTGAAACTTTTTTTATTGCATTACTAGATATACCCAGTTCTTCTATTGCCATTTCTAAATCATATTTGAAGTCTGACATACTCCCATCATATGATTCATTCCATGATTTAACATATTCTAAGTCTTTAGGATCAAATTCTAATTCTGAACCATCCCATGCCTTTACGGTTGCCTTTCCACCCATAAAATATAGAATCTTTCCACCGGAAAATTCTTTATCTTTTTTGTATCTAACAAAATCTCCAATCTTTAGAGCTTCATTGATGTAATCTTGAGACTTCAGATAAGTCTTAAGATCTTCAATTTCCTGAGAACTCATTTTCTTAATAATAATCTCAAGATCCTTCCCTTTCCTTTTGATATCATACTGTTTAGGATAGTCATAATATTGACCCATCCATTTTACGATTCTAGTATGATCAACATCAGATATATTAGGGAGCATCATATTTGATTCATCCAAAAATTCAACTGATTCACCGACATAGATAACTTTCTTACCCAGATTTCTGGCTTTAAGAGATGCCCATTTCACAGCATCAGTATAATTCATTGCAGATGGAGCAAAAATAGGTTCATCTCCAACCGGGTCAAAATAGAATGCCCATAATCCATTACCGCGTGGCTTTCTACCATGTACTCTTTCATAGCGATTAGTCTTAACCTCTACACCTTCGTATCTTTCTTCAAGTTTAAACTCGCTGTATGATCTAAAATGTTTCATATCTTATAAGTATCTTTGTGCCATTCTTTCCCAGTTTCTAAGACCTGCCTGTTTGAAACCTGCAGCCTTAACAAAGGTTCTCATTGAAACGTCCTTTGCACGCTTCATAAATTCAAAAATTTCTTCCTTATCTTTAAGAGGCATATCTCTTGGTTCAAGATCAGGTAAAAGAATCTTAATTCTTTCCATTAGAGTCATATCATCAGGATTAACATCGATTAAGATTGATCTTGAACGAATAGCTCCATCTGGGTCAGCTTTATCTTTAGGTAGGTTTGAAATAAATACCACTCTACCGGCAAAATCGAAATATGCAGGAACTAATCCATTTTCAATTGCATTAAATTCACCTTCTGGGTTATTTTCAAAATCCTTAGGATCAAATACTAATCCACTCTTCTTAAGATAAGAAATTCTTCTAGTCTTTTTAGTATCAAGAGCAGCCTTTAATATGTTACGACCATTCTCATCGCGGAATACAGCATCACAGTCATCGAATACAAGAACTTGGTTTCTATATTGATACATTTTCTTATACATCATAATAACTGATACTGCACCTGATACAACGATAAAGTCATCATCCTCAATAAGCCCTTCGTCTTTTAATGCTTTAGTAACAGAGAATGTTTTACCAGTACCTGCTCTACCTGAAACCATTAGAGAAGTAAATGCTCCAGCAGCAAGTCTTCTAGTGATTTCATAAAGGTCATCTAAGGTTTCATCCAAAAGTTTAACCTTATCCTCTAGCGTTAATTCATTTGCCTTTACAGCAGGATTCTCATCTTCAGGTACACTTACATTTCTCTTAAGTTGTAGAATCATACCGTATGATACACCCATATCTCTTGCAATAGCAGCACCGCTTTCTCCCTTATCTAATCTACTTAAGATTTCTTTTTGTTCAGCCGGAGAGAAAGATTTAGTTGCCTCATTCAATGTAGATTCTGTTAATGATTCTACTTCCGTTGCATATGAAGGTTCGTTAACTAATTTAACAAATTCATTAAGTAATGCAACGATTGGGAATGTTTCACTGCTAACAGAAAAATCAGCCGTATGAGAAGCACCATCAGAGAAGTAATCCAATTGACCAACTACACCAGGAAAACGACCAGAGCCGCCGCTAATTCTAACCGCAGAATTATCTTTATCGCTATAAAGCATAACACCAGGAATTCCTCCTGAATATACAAGGAATGGGAATTTCTTAAATGCCTTACCAGTTTTCTTGTTTAAGAAATTTGTAATAATATCCGCCGCTTGGTTCAATTTAGCATCAGTTTGAACTGTTGTCATTGAAGTAGCAAAGGCTTCATTAATTTTCTTAAATTCCGAATAATTAGGAATATGTTTCATATCTTTTGTTATATTATTTGTTTATTTATTTACCAAGGTTCAGTGCTACTTAAACCTAACTGTTTTCCAAATAGGCTTGGTCCATAACATGCCCAGAAACCTGCCTTATTAGGATCCATTTTTTCAGCTTTATCACATCCATGTCTTGCCCAGAATGATGCAGCTCTACCTGGATCATCGTTCTTTACAGTAAGATTAGGATCGCCCCATTCAATCTTTTTTGCAATTACATCACCGTTTTCATCAGTACGACCTGTATTACGATAAACGATAAACTTTTTATTTCCACCTCTTTCTGGTGAATCAAGTTTTACTTTAGTAGTTCTTCCAGTTTTACGGTCATTATAAACAGCAGGTTTTCCAACTTCAAGGTTTTTAGCCATCCAACCACTTTTTCCATTTAGGATGATATTACCTTTATCCCAATACTGTTTTACTTCCTCAAATAAATTAGCATACGAATCTGAGCCTAAGCGATAAACACTGTTGGTTAAATCTAAACCATTTTCTATATGATACTTAAGTCCCTCAGAGACATTATGGTAATCATTAAAGTTTTTTACAAATTTCATATTTAATACTTTACTTAATAGGATCTGGATTGTTTGCAGCATCAAGATTTTTTTCTTGCCAATTATATGATACTTTATCATCTGTTATTGGACCACCTTTTGCCCATGTATAGCAACTACGAGCAGAATGACATTTGAAATGGTGCATCCAACAGTATCCTAATCGACCATCGCCGTCACTAATTTCACCTGGCATACATTTTAACATACGAGGAGAAATATCAAATGCAACACAATTACCACACGTAGATGCCTTGGCCGCTTCAATAGTAGTATCCCAATGTTTTGCTATCTCATCCCAGTAATTACCAGGTTCATCAACATTAAGAGGACCGTATGAAATAAAGTCTGCATGAATAGCTCTATTTCTATTCTTTGTATTTACTTCTAAATCTTTAGTAGGTACTGGGCAAGATGTTGCTTCCTTAAATTCTTCAAAAAGTTTTATAGTTTTCATTATCCTTTCTTTAGATTTTTATCATGACCACCTTTAATTACTTCCTGTGCAACATCAGCATCAGCACCGTAGGCATCTTTTGCCCCTTTCTTAGGATCTTTGATAGGACGACCCCATGTACCTGGGGCTTGGGTTAAAAATGAGTTAACTCTTGCATAACCCCATTGCTCTTGTCCTGCGCCTGGACGATGACCACTCTTCCATGCAGCCATACCACGACGCATTACGATTCTAAGGAGTGGAAGAGGAACTCCAGTTTCTTCACTCTTTTTCTTTAACCCAGTTTCAATTGCATCATTATCAATCGGTGAACGATCTCCACCAGATTCTTCATTAATGTTTTCATTTACTTCGATACCTTCTTTATTAAGATAATCCAATATCTTTTTCTTATCAGTATCTTTAAGATTTATATACCATCCTGGGCCCATCATAGTAACATTTGCACCCATTTTGATAAGAGCAGCCTTATCATCTTTATCAAGTCCGGTTGCTGTTATAGTTATGTACTTTTCAGCTATCTGGTATTTAAGCTCTTTTTCAATTTTCGTAGATCCACCTTTTAGTTGTTGATAAAGTTCCCAATTAATGATGGATTCATTTTTTGTTTCCTTTTCATCATCAGCATAAAGATCCTGATAATTCTTAGTATGTTTAGAAGGTTTTAGAAGTTTCTTTCCTTTAGTGTCGCCTGGTAATTCTTTATAAGCAGAAGGATCATCGTCAGGTTTAGCGGCCTGATCTTTCATCTGATCCATTTTCTTACGGGCGGTTGAAGTAGATATTCCCTTAAAATAGCCATGACCTTTTATTTTATCCTCAAAATCCTTTTCCTCCTTCTTCTCTGTCAAGAAGTTAACAAACGTTTTAATAAATTTCATGTTAGAATATCTTTTTTTATTTATTCATCATGACATAGAGAAATAAAAAGGGACCGAAGTCCCTTATTTTTTAATTTCTTCTATTCCTAATTCTCGATGAATCCGTTTGGTAACTTCTTCGGCAATTTTTGCCTGACCAAATACTGTCCATTCACCATCTGATAAAATCTTATCGATATCAGATGCTAGTCCAGTTTCTAACATTAAGGAGTCAACCTTACCGGTATACCACTTAATAACCCTTTCGGACCCGCCTTCATTGAATAGACGAATAACCTGTTGATTATCTATGTATCTTTTATGAAATCCCATTATGCTTCAGTTACTGGGTCTACTTCATTTGCAATAGATACAGTTTCTGTGGATTCTTCAACATCATTAATAATAGTAGGATCTGCTAATTTATCATCAATTTGAGATAACCTAGCATGATTTTCACGAAGCTGTTGATTATCTTGGTGGGCGCGTTGTACGGCGCTTGCCAAGCTTTCTCCACATACAGCCATTAATTCAATAAAGGCCTTAGCTTCATGGAATCCATTACCTGTCATTTTAGTTACCATTGACCAAAGAATAGTAACGTTAGCAGATCTTAACTGGATTTTACCATCCCAATCTTTTGTCTTAATAATAATATCCTTTTGCTCGCGAAGATTATGATATAACATAACCAAGCCAGTTGCAGTGGTATGACCCCAAGGGGCATCCTTTTCAAGAAATTTAACCAAACGATCAAAAATCTTTTTGTTATTAAGATCAATCGTATATTCTCTTTCCTGCATTTCCTTAAGAAGCTTTTCATTAAGCTCCATAAGTTCCTTTTGTTGAGCAATAAGTTCACTCTTTTTCAAAGGTTCTTGTACTACTTCTTTTTCNTTGTTTTCCATATTTTATTTTTCTGTTTGTATTTGTGGTACTGGGTTAAAATCTTTATTTACATGATCGCATTTTAAACATGCAAGTGAATCCATCGGAATTAAACGAGCATTACCATCAGGTGAAATAAGTGGACTTAATCTTCTTAAAAAGAAGATTGGTCTAAATGTATTATTACCACAGCTTTCGCATACGATTTCCGTAGTATTATTAATATCTAAATTCATTTGCTGTTGCATAATACAGTATTTAGTTTTATATTGATTGTTTTCTATTTTGTTTAAGATATGTTTCAATCATTTTTAGATCTTCTGGTGTATCAACACCTTTAGCTGCATGAAGAACAGAATTACATACAAATGATATTCCGGAATCAGCCCATCTTAATTGTTCTAATGTTTCAGCAATTTCATTTTCTGATTGTGTAGTAAGTTTTTCAATCTTTTTTATAATTTCTCTAGGAAAGGCATATGCTCCTATATGTTTTTCTACATCAGGTGTAAGTAAATATGAACTACTTCTAGTAAACATTACTACTTTTTTACCAGACTTAATTACCTTTACAACATTTCTGTTTTTTAATTCGCTATCGGATAACATTGCTGATAAGGTAGACACCGATTCATTGTTTCTGTTTGCAAGATTAATGAGTGAATTAATGTCCCTGAAAGATATACCAGGTTCATCACCCTGAATGTTTATTAAGATATCATATGTTAAATCCTTTGCAGCTTCAATAATACGATCCGTTCCTGTTTTGCATTCACCTGTCATTATGCATTCGCCACCAAATGAAATAACCTTAGTACGAATTCTTTCATCGTCAGTTGCTACATAAACCTCATCAGCTCTTGATTTTTTACATTCTTCATAAACCCATTGGATCATAGGCTTACCTAAAATATTAACAAGTGGTTTTGCAGGTAATCTAGTTGAAGCCCATCTTGCAGGTATAATTATAATTGTCTTTTTCATAATAAAATTTGTTTACATTTATCTAAAAAACTTTTAGTTATTCTTCTGCCTTCAAAATGATGGTATACTTTATTTTCATAAGTAGTTCCTATTCCAAACATTTTTCCATCTTTAAATTTCCATTTAGGAATTTCAACATGACTTGGATACATTAATACTATCGGCATATTTTTTTCTCTTGCCTTATAGGTTAATTCACCACCAACATCCCAGGTCTTAGTTCCTTGAAAACTAGGTCTTCCTAGTTCTTCATAAGTCTTTCTTGAAAATGCAATAAAGGCTGGACTTGCATAATCAGGAGCACCTATTATATGATTAGGATTTTGTGCAACAGAATATAATCCCATATTCTTTAAAGCCCATTCTCTTGCTTCTTTAATCACATCTTTATTTAATGGAATACAATCAATATCAACTACTATTGCATATTCCCATTCATTATTTCTTAAATGAGAATCAACTGTGTGAGCATGCCCTTCCCATACTTTCGGTTTAATTTGTATAATCCTTTCTCCAAATTTTTCAAATACCTTTCTTTGGCTCTCCACAACATCTCGTGGTATAACATCATTATAAACTGTTATTATCATACTCTTTTATTTTTTTCCATTAGGTTTTACTTTATTGTATCCTCCCATTGGAGCAACATAAAATATATCTTTTGTAACTTTTATCTTATCGGTTTTCTCAATTGCCCTTTCCAAGAAATGCCAATCCGGTGTCCTAACAGAACAATCAAATAACCATTTATACTTAAGATAAAATGAAGTCTTTATTGCAAAATTACTACCAACATTTCCACTATGTAAACAGCATCCTTTTGATGTAGTCTCAGAACATTTATTACATACCTTTGGAATAATTTTAGGTGGGTAATATGGATTAGATGCATCCTGGGACATCCTAAAAACAACAATATCAAAATTATTATCAAGTTGTTTACTAAATCCTCTAACTAGATAATCATCATCGTCCAGAAAAATAATCCAATCACTATCTTTAACTTGAGATAAACCTGCATTTCTGTTACCACACCCTCTCCCATCCTTAATATGTCCGATAGCAAAAATGTTATGATTTGTACCTTCGTCTGTTATAGATTTTATAGCTCTATCTAATGTATCTCTATATAAAGTTGCAATTATGTAATCAATCTTCATAATGCTATTTTATGTTATTTTTTTTCATCATTTCTGAATAGTCACGGTGGGCATTTTGAATATCACTATGACTTGGTCTCTGCCATGCAATCGGTGGATGATAGGCATATGTTTTTAAGCTAGGCTGTATATAAGCTCCTAAGTATGTATCTATAGGACAGTCAAAATAAGGTTTCTTTTTTAACACGGTATCTAAAATTAAATCATATGCAGTATGATTAACTGCATAACATGTAGTTGTTATGATTCTCTTTGCCCTAACAAAATACTTATTAAATTTTTCAGGGACAAATTTACCACCTCGCGTTTCATGAACTCCACCAAAATATAAAAGATCCCATTTATTAGGTAATGTTTTTATAGACTCTTCAAACATTTCATTTAGATTATCTATAAAATCACAGTCATCTTCAATAATTAAAACATTTTTCCAACCATTTTGTTTGGCTAAACTATATACATTAACATGACTTGCAATACAACCCATGGCACCATTGAATGAGGTTTCCTTTCCTGCAAAATTCTCGCTCTTCCATCCCATAGGATTTCCATCAATTGCATTAAATCTACTTACTTTAATTTTATGCTTATTAAACTGCTCCTGCATTTCTTCCCACCTATCATATCGCTTGGCAAGATTAATGCATATTACTTTATCAAAGTATTCATTTATTTTCATAAATAATTATAGTTTATTTCTTAATTTTCTACTTGCCTGAAAATGCTCAATAACAGGTACTGCATTAGGATACATTGCTCTCATGCTATCAAAGATAAATGTATATTCTGCCGGTAGATTATTTGTTTTTATTTTTCCTTCTGATTCCATTTGTTTAATTACCGAACCTAAGTTCCACTGTTCAAATGTTTTTGCATTAGGACCTTCGCTTATATTAATTCTTTGCCATCTTTTACAAAGTTCTCTGGTCTTTTCATTATTTGCCATAAATATGGTTCCGCTTAGACATTCATTTTGTCTCCATCTAAAGTCTTGCCATCTTACAGCAATATCACAATCATAATTTTCAAAAAGAATAGGTTTACTATGAACTATTGCATCGGAATCAACATATAAAAGATTTTTACCTAAATGTTTATTTAACATATCTTCCATAAACTTAGCCTTAAATCTGGTATTTGCTTGCCAATCACCAAGATTTTTAACCCCAACTACATCATAAGTAAGTCCTAATCTACTTAAAGATCTAATTAATTTTTTAGCTTCTTCTTCATAGGGTGTATTAAGTGTATAATATGCAACTATTACTAAATCTGATAATGAAGATGTTGGATTAGGCGTTTCTTTAGGAGGTTGCGTTAATTCTACTTTATCAACGCCTCTTACAGTTTTAATCAAAGGAATTACGGCCTCCAATGGTGATGGTGTCATTGTCATTATTTTAACAGAACTCTTTGTCGATACTTTAGATATTGATGATACAAGATTTGCTGTATATGTACCTAACTTTTGTCTAAATGTTTCAGATGGTACTTTAGGATAAGCTCCATGAAAATGAGTTTCTGAATGAATATTGGTATTTCCTAAATCAAATCCTAATAAGTAAATTTCACGATATCCTGCTAAAATTGCAAATTGAATTGCACAATAACCACTATTATCACCGTGGCAAAATTCTTTAAGAGAAAGTCCAAATCCACTCCTATCATGAGTAGTTAAACCTGATTCAATTACTGATGAAAAATGTTCAAGGCCTGTATACCTTAGATTATTTCTAACATCAACATAAGTTCCATTTATTTCTTGTATATACTTATGACCTTTATTAATTACAAAATGACTACTTTTAGCCTTTGCTGCTATAGTTTGAACTGATGCCCCTACTTTTCCAAAAAAACTATAGTCCATTGTAATAAAGAATGTAGGATTTCTTACCAGATCAATCGACTTATTTACACAAATAACATCTTCATCTTTTAGAAAAGAAAGATTCATATCTTTCATTGAAGGCCCACCGCCTAAAATAAAAACTCTATTTGAACTCTTTGCAGAAAAGGTAGTCCTTTTATTTAATGGCGCAGTTGGTGCATTATTAATCTGAACCGGTTGTCTCTGTGGTTGTACTTGATTAACAACCTGAATTGGTCTATTAGGTTGTACTCTCGTAGGGTTAACTACTATTTTAGGAATTCTCCTCTTCATCTGCAGGTTCTTAATTTTATTATTTATCTGTAAGAAAAAAAAGAGGATCTGATTTCTCAGATCCTCTATCAAAACCAAGAGTTTAACCACTTTATGCTTTTTCAATTACCGGTTCAACGACTTCATTAGAAGACTCGTTAATCACAGGATCCTGGCCATTTTCTTGGTTAACCGGTACAAACGCCTTAATTGCTTTAGAAACTAATTCTGCATCTTCAAGCGTGAATGCTCCCTTTGACTGTGCAATGCGAGCGGCCTGGATTAAAACATTTACTGCCTGTGCTTGGGTTAATTCTTGAGGATTTTGATTTTCCATATCTATTGTTTTTTATTTATATACAAGTTTACCTATCTTGTTTCAAATAATCTCAACAATGTTTTCAGGATCTTCATTTACAGGAATTGTAATTAATAAGATACCACTTTCAACTGTTGCCTTTACCTTTTTAATGTTTGCATCCTTAGGTAGAGTAAATGTTTTGTCAAAACGAGAAACCCAGTGATTTTCTTTTTCACAGGTAATGTTAAGATCACCTTTAATAATCTTAACCTTTAGGTCTTCTTTAGTTAAGCCAGGAACTGCAATTTCCAACTTATACCCATCATCTGTTTTTTCTGAATAGTGATTACCTGTTGATGTTAATGTTGTTGACCATGTAGGCCAATCTTTAAATGCATCTTTTAATAGGTTATCAAAGTGATTTGAATTGTAATAAAACATAGCTTAATATTTTTTTAGTTTTTTATTATAATAGAGTTTCCCCTATTTGTTTATTATACTATAAAAACCGTGCAAAACTATATTTTTAAGAAAACACTACAAAAAATGTCATGGATTTCATGAAAATACAAAAATGTCTATGACATTAAGTCAGCGACCTTGACCTCTATATGGTTTAACGTAATTCTTTGATTTCTTATTCTTAGACTGTTTTGTCTTAGCCTGAATCCCAGGTCGTGATACCTTAGGTTTCTTTCTGAAAGAATCAGTTACACCAGCTTTAGCTTTTGCCATTTCATATTTTCTATTTTTAGAGGTTTGTTAACATATCCATCAATTCTTGTTGAGGGAACATATCAACCTTATCTTTTCTTGTATTAGTATGAGTCCAAAGTCCTTTAACCTTACCATAGTAAGCATCTTCATTCCACTCAAATGCAGCAGCACCATTCTTTTTAATTAAGGCTGGTAATCCTGCTCTTACATCAATATTATCTCTTTCAGCAATCCAAAGAATCCAGAGTCTTAATGATTCAATTTGAGCATCTGAATAGCGATGCCATATTTTATGTCCACGGAAAGGCTTTGCTAATTCAACAGTTTGGGATTGTGTAACTTGAGTACCTGCATATGTTTTACCATTTACTACATATCCAAAATTACATACCTCAATTCCTACTGAATTCTTATGCATTTTTTGAGATCCACATTGACCTAAGTGCCATCCATAATTTCCTTCAGGAAATGCCTGGACCATTACGCCATCGTACTTATCGTCATTACCTCTAACCGAAGGACCACCTAGAACAAACTCTGTTGCAATTCTTCCACGAGTATCCTTTGCCCAGTTATCAATAGTATTATAAGGATTATGCCATCCTGCTGTGTGGTGGAGGAATACCCATTCTGGTTTAATAGGTCCTTGTAAATACTCATCAGTAGGCATATAATAGCGATTGACTATTAATCCATTTGATGTTGTATAAACTTTTTCCGAAGCATCAGTAGTAGCAACACCCATAGCGTTCCAAGTGGCAGGACCCACAATGCCATCAGCGGTAAGACCATTTGCGGCTTGCCATTTTTTAACAGCGGCTTCAGTTCCTGGTCCAAAATTTCCGTCATCTTTAATACCAAGGAATCTTTGTAATTCTTTAACATCATTTCCCTTGGATCCTTTCTTTAATATCATAATGGTTCATTTTTTCTATTTATTAGGCTTTCCGCCATTTCTTCTTAAATTCTCTTCTTCATACACATCAATAAGAGTATCAACAATAGGATCTCTGTGATTTTGAAATAATGTAATAGCAGCAAGATGTTTTATTTTCTTTGCGCAGTTATACAAAAATCTAAAACCAGAATCGCTCTTATTCTTTAAGTCAACCTGACCGTCATCACCGCAGATAATCATCTTTGAGCGAAGTCCTACTCTCGTAACAATCATTTCCATCTGTTCATTGGTAACGTTTTGTGCTTCATCGACGATAACACAAGAGTCAAGAAATGTTCGCCCTCTCATAAATGAAACTGGTACAATTTCAATTTGACCGCTTTGAATAAAAGGATCAATCTTGTCCTTTCCATACAAGAGATACATGTTTTGATAAATTGGTTGTACCCATGGATCCATTTTTTGATGGAGATCACCTGGAAGAAATCCTATCTCTTCCTTTGAGACAGTAGGTCTCGTAATAATTACCTTTTCAAAATGTCTACGAAATAGACCATCTAATGCAATTTGACATGCTAATAATGTTTTACCGCTACCAGCTTTACCAGCAAGGAGAGTTATTGTATTTGCTAAAATAATATCCTTTGCTGCTTTTTGTTCTTCATTTAGGGGTATCTTAAATTTTATTGGATTTTTTATAGTTCGCTTTTCGCGAAACACTTCATCATCATAGGTTCTAGCTGGCATACCTTTATATTTTTTTGGATTAATAAGTTCATAAGTAAAACTTATGGCTTAGGATTGTAATTTTTAGCCGGTGGGATTGGTTTTTTAGAATCCACTTCATCTATGGTTTCAATAACCTTTGGTGTTATGGTAACATGTCCTACCTTTGAATCACCAATAACAGATGGGGTTTCCACTTTTTCTTCCACTACCTTAGGGGTTTCTATTTGTGGTTCTGCAGGAACCTCGGCTGGTTTATTTTCAATAATTGCCGTTGCGGTTTCCTCAGTTTTTTCAGGTCTGATGTAATCAACCAATGATTTAATAAATCCTAGAGCCACGATAGGTAATACGGCTCCACTTACAATTGAGAGAATTCTTTTTTGGAATATAGGTTCTTCCTCTTCAAGACCAAATAGTTCTATCCAAGGCATATAGTTTTCAAGATTTACGAATGCATGAAATGAATTGGCCATCATTTGGAAAGCAGTAAGAAGTAGGAACAAAGTCCATACCATTGTCTTATTTGTTTTATCCAGGATAATGATAGCAGCAAGAGAAGCCGCAGCACCTAATTCAAATCCAATTGCAAGTGCCCAGTTCATAACACCATTATGAGCAAGGTCAAAAAATGCAACAGAGTTTATCATAGAGATAGTAGCTACCAAAAAGTAAAGGCTACAGAAGATACCTATGATAAAATAATGAACAAGTTTATTCTTCATAACTTATTTTAATTATTTATTCTTAAAGAACTATTCTTCCTTAGAGATAGTGTATTTTACTGCATCACCATTAAGTTTAATCCATTCGCATGCACCATTCTCGGTTTGAAATACTAAACCAGGAACTTTAGCCGGTACACTTTGTTGTAAATCAATGATATAATACATAGTTATGTAAAAGATACTGTTATTGTTTGGGTCGGTGCATTACAGGCTGACCCATTAAGACCACCCCAATTTGCATTTTTAATCATAGGTCTAACTGTATATTTTCCACCACCGCCACAATCACAACTACCACCGTTTGTTAAGTAAATGGAATTGGCATCGGCTGTTCCTGCTACACACCCCTGAATTACACGCCACGTTTCTAATCCTATAGTTGTAGAAAAATTCGTTCCAACTGTTGCAGTTCTTAATGCATTTGCTATATCTTGTACTTTAGATGGATCAGTAACTGTAATTGATGCACCTAAATTATTTGAAATTGTCATCGTGGTATAGGTACCGGTCAATGATGCTCTAAATGATGTCCATGCATTTTCTATAGAAGCGCCAGGCGCCTGCCCACCTGTAAATGTTTGTGAGAAAGATCCTGGTGGTACTGGTGCTGCCGTTTGCTTAACAAATGAAAATGGAAATACTATCATTATGCAAAGTTTTGTACATATGATCCAAAGTATTTAGTTCCATCATATATGAAAGTAAATACATCATATCTGTTTGCAGTTGCAGTCATAGTAGGAGTAGAACCACCAGCCCATGCAACAGAAGCAGGCCATGTGATTGTCTGAGAACCTGCAGCATTTTGTCTAATCACAAGAATATATGATGCGCCTGCATTACCATTACTAAATGTAAATGTTGTAGTCGCAGCATTGAGTGTAAATGTTTGCATGTTACCTGTGTTCCAGTCAACGGTTGTACTTGCTGTGGTGTTACCATTTGCATCAGCTGTAACCCAAGCTTGTCCATTAATTTGAATATTACCAGTATAAGGTGAAGAAAACGCAGCACCCGTTGCTCCTACATTTCCTTGACTTCCTGTTGCCCCAGTTAAACCAGATGCTCCTATTTGAGTATAAGTAACCTGTTGAACCGTTAGGATAACAGATGGGATTGCAGGTTTTGTTGGACCAGTTGAACCAGGCTCAGCAAAGAGTCTAATATCTAAATCGGTACTGTGCCAATAGAGTTCAAAATATTCATTTGGGTTGGTAGTCTCTACAAGGAAATTCCATGCAGCAACCTGTTTCATATTATTCTTATCTAGTTCAACAATAGTGTTGGTCTCTGGAACATTACTACCATTTCTTGATAACCATATATGAGCTTCATCAACACCGCTATCTGTTTTGTTAAGTTGTGCAGAAAACTGTATATTATAGATACCTGGATTGGCGATAGTAATTTGTGAATTTGAAACTATACTTACACCATTACTTATGTCAGTGTTATTATATGTAATTACATTAGCAGATGCGGCACCTGCATTGGTTTGGATTGCTGTGCTATAGAAAGATCCATAGTAGCCAATGGTGCCGCCAGCACCTTGTGGGCCGGTTGCACCAGTCGCACCGCCCCCAGTTGCGCCAGTAAAACCTTGTGTTCCGGTTGCTCCAATAAATCCTTGGTTACCTTGTGCTCCAGTTGCTCCATCAAAACCAGTTGCTCCAATAAATCCTTGGTTACCTTGTGCTCCAGTTGCTCCATCAAAACCAGTTGATCCAATAAATCCTTGATCTCCTTGGTTACCTTGTGTTCCAGTTGAACCGGTAAAACCTTGATCTCCTTGTGCTCCAGTTGCGCCCGTTGCGCCCATTTGAGTATATGTTACCTGCTGTGCAGTAAGAATTGCAGAAGGTACACCAGGTCGCGCTGGGCTAATTTCTGGGGAAATATAGATAAGTTCAACATTGCTATTAGGACATGACCAATAGAGTTCAATATAGTCTCCTGCATTAAGTTTAAGTTGATAATTCCATGCAGCTACTTCCTTAGATGCAGAAGTAATTCCAGCAACAATGACATGTGTATTAGAATCAGGAATGTCTACACCATTCTTTGCAAACCAGATATCCACTTCATTTGCAGATGCTGGTCCAGCCACCCTATCAAGTTGAGCAGAAAATTGTATGTTATACACCCCATCATATGCAAATGTTAATTGAGAATTGTTCTGAATAGAAACACCATTTGAATCCGGATCTGTATTATTAAATGTCATTGCATTTGAACCGTTTGGTACAGGGTTAAGTTGTGTTTGCGTACTCCAAAAACTACCCCAATAACCTAAAGTACCACCTGCACCTTGAGGACCAGTTGAACCGGTAAAACCTTGATCACCCTGAGGACCAGTTGAACCGGTAAAACCTTGTGTTCCAGTTGAACCGGTAAAACCTTGATCGCCTTGTGAACCGGTTGCACCTGTTGCGCCCATTTGAGTATATGTTACTTGTTGTGCGGTAAGAATAACAGAAGGTACACCAGGGCGAAGAGGACTTACTTGAGCAGGAACATAGATAAGTTCAACATTGGTATTAGGACATGACCAGTATAATTCAATGTAATCTCCTGCATTAAGTTTAAGTTGATAATTCCATGCAGCTACTTCCTTAGATGCAGAAGTAATTCCAGCAACAATGACATGTGTATTAGAATCAGGTATTGGAACGCCGTTTTTTGCAAACCAAATGTCTACCTCGTTTGCAGATGCTGGTCCAGCCACCCTATCAAGTTGAGCCGAAAATTGAATATTATAAACACCGTCATATGCAAATGTAAGCTGTGAGTTATTCTGAATAGAAACACCATTTGAGTCAGGATCAGTGTTATTTAAGGTCATTACATTTGCACCGTTTGGGACAGGATTAAGTTGTGTTTGGGTACTCCAAAAACTACCCCAATAACCTAAGGTACCACCTGCACCCTGTGGTCCAGTTGAACCAGTAAATCCTTGTGTTCCGGTTGAACCAGTAAAACCTTGATTCCCTTGATTCCCCTGTAGCCCAGTTGAACCAATAAATCCTTGTTGGCCAGTAGCACCAGTTAAACCTACTTCTCCTTGTGAACCAGATGCTCCATGAATACCTGTTGCTCCAGTGGATCCTATTGCATATCCTATTCCACTACTACCTGGTTGAGGTGGAATGTATCCAGGAAAACAACCCCCTGCACCACCATTCTTTGCGATTTTTGAATTAAGTATATTTGCAACCTGAAGACAAGGAATACCAAAGGTTTCTCCGTTTGCTTCAGGTGGTGTAGGAACACCTGTTATAATTTGTTCAACACCGGTAAGTAAACATTCTTTTAATATGATTTCTGCAAAAACAGAACCGGGTGAAGTAAGAGTACAATTAGTAGATAAGCATATCCTAAGAAGTCCCTTATTTACTATATGTCCTCCTGTTGTGGTGTATTGTAAAATCTCAATGTCAAATCCCTTTGATCCAGTTGGAACAGAAGGATACCAAAAGTTTGCAATAACGCATTCCAATTCATTAGTTAATTGGATTTGCATTTCGCAAAAATTATCAAGGTCAAGAGGTTGACCATCTGCGCCAAAAAATTGAATATCAATACATGCAGATGTACCCTGCATTATATACTTAATGCAATCTACTTGTGCTATAATTCTACCGCAGATGGTAAGAGCACATGTTGGATCACTTGGAGTTGGTACACCTGGTATGATATTTGCCATTATTTACCTTGTAATATTTCGATCTCTTTCTCAATTTCGTTTTGACGTTGTACATCCAACATTCTACGATCTGTTGCTTGGATCATTCTTTTCTCTGCATTTAAACCTTCAATTTTTACATCGGCTGCAGATGGTAACTTATTAATCAATTCAGTATTTGCTTTAGCTTCTTTTTTAAGTCTCTCTAATTCGCTATCAACACCGCATGATTTAAAGTATAAAAGAATCAAAAGAATTGTGATTACTTTTGATCCATGTTTTGCAAAAAATAAATTAATCTTTTCCATATCTTTATTTTGTTTTGAAGTCTTGTTTTGCTTTACTCTTCTCCTTTTTACCAGGAGGTACTCTATGATAATTTTGAGTAGACCAAGGATCCTCCCCTGCACATTGGCAATCGTCCTTATGTTCTTTACATCTTGGGCAATAATCTGCTTTATCATCTAGATAATCCTGAGCATCCTTTTCAGCCTTTTTGTCCGACTCATTATCGGTTTCAATATCCTCAATATGTTTAGCTGCTTTATGCCTAGTTTGATCTAATTCCTCATTGATAAAGTCTTCGTATTCCTTAATGTGTTTCATCTACTAAACTTATTTTTTTATATATTCTGAGGCAATGGATTGAGTTTATGATACTCCTTCACTAAGGATAAGAATTTCTTGCCATATTCCTGAATATCATCCCAGGTAACTTCAAATACCTGAGGTTCATCATTTTCTACTGCTATCCAAATTTCACCGCCATGTGGTTTAATTCCATGCATTTCCCAGTAGGCTAAAAAATATGCGGCTATCTGCATAAAATAATTTTCTATCCATTCCTTTTTCTTTCGCTTCCGGGAAGTCTTAAAGTCTAGAATGAGTAGATGAGATAAAATACTCTCATAAATATTATCTACTCTACCTGCATACCCTCCCATCTGGTGGGAGTAGAGTGTCTCCTCGATGCTTACAACCTTATTGATCTTACTAAAGAGATCATTATTATAAAAACTATAAAAGAGTTTTCTTCCAACATCTAACTCGTCTTCAGTAAAACCTTCAGCTTTAGTAAACTCAACGATTTTTTCTTGTGCTTCTCTAAGTCTTTCCTTTTGCGTTTCTTTTTCTGAACCTAGATAATATTCAATCATTTGGTGCATGATTGTACCACGATTAGCAGAAAACTTAGAGATCTTATCTGCTTGGACTTCACCTATTTGTTTTCTCCACTTATCAAGACCAGACGAATCTGTCATTGATCCTAAGATAGTGGTAACTGAAGGGTACTTATGTTCTCCTATAACATAATATCGTTTACCGTTTATTGTTTCGGTTTGTAAAAGAGATTCTTTAGTTGCCATATTTTTTAGAATATCCAATTAAAGACAGATATAATTCTGTCCCAATAATTGGAAAGTAAAAGATAGACTAATCTTAGTAAAAGAATAAGTCCACCGGTTTTGAATAATGATACAATAAACGGCCAAAGTTTAATGTAGTCTCTGTCTGGTGATAAGATTAATAGGTATGCTTCAACATCTTCCAATTCAACTAATTCGGGTGCAATTGCATCAGCGATACCCATGTTAAGAAACATACTATCATACTCACGAAGTTTCATAAGTACATAGCCTTCTCTGGAAAATGGTTGATTTACAACTTCTTCGGGTAGATTAATAACTGTGTAAATTCTACCTACCCAGTCTACCCTGAATCCATTTTCTTTTAAGAGCTCTTCATTTTCCAATGCAATAGCCCTCACCTTTCTCCAGATGTTTATTTCATTGATGAGCTTAAAAATATACATAGTTCTTTATTTTATCTATTTATGCTTCAGAAAAGAGTTTCATTTTCTCTAACTGCTTTTGGATAATCTTTCTACCTCTAAAGATACGATTCTTTACAGTTTGAAGATTAATGTCTTTTTCATATTCCACCATGATATCCAAGATATCATTATACGATTTATGATTAAGGAATCTCTCTACCATGTATCTCTTATACATTGGTGGCAAGGCGTTAATCGCTTCTTTGGTTACTCTTACCTGTTCAGTTAAGATATCTTCTTCCTCCCAGAAATCATCCTCAGTTTTTACATGAAGTTCCGGTTCAAGGAATCCATCTTTTGTTGGTGGTTCAACACCTGCGTCAGTGAACACATTAATACTTATCTTTTTGTTACGGAATCTAATCCATCCTATGCATTCATTATATGCAATGCGATAAGCCCATGTCGTAATCTGATAAGATTCATCATACTGATCAATCTTTAGATACACATTAGTTAAAGTGGTTGATACAATATCATCAGCCACAGCGGGATCTCTTACAATGTTATTTACATAAGACCATAATCCCGGTCTCATTTTTTTGTAAAGTTCATTGTAAATTCTTTCAGAGCGAGTTTTCTTAAACTCAATTGCCAGTTCTTTGTAGGTTTTACTTTTTGCCATGTACGAATTCTTTAATTGCCGAAAATTTAATTGGTGAATAATTCCAAAAGTCAATGCAAGCATTTACACGATTGGATGATCTAAGATCTGTCTTATGAGAAAAAACAGTATGACCGTGAAAATGAATTGTCCCTGATGATTTACCATTCCAAACCTCGAGAGGATAATGACAGAGAACAGAATCAAATTGCGGAAGTTCAATTATTTGTTGGTCAAGAACCTCGACGTTTGCAAATTCGTCAGCTACTTCAATTAAGGCTTCATCAGAATTTCCAACCATGAAAAAGATTTTACCTTTAAGCTTTTTTAATACGGTTCTTGCGGTATGAGGATCCCATGCAAAATTACCTAAGTGAAAAACCAGGTCAGTTGATTTAACATGCTTATTCCAGTTTTTGATGAATTGATCATTCATATCATCAATGTTTGAAAACTGGGTCCTCCTTGCAATATCAAGGATCTGTGGTCTACCAAACCACGTATCCGATGTAATGTAAAAATCAGATATTTCTTTTAGTTCTTCAGACATATTATTTGTTTTAAGACAGTATAAAAATACCGTCAGTACAAATATAAAACAAAAAAACGAGATTTGAAAATTTTTAGTGGACTTTTTTCTACTTTTTTACAGAAAATCTTCCACTATCGCGTTTTAGCGTTCTTTCAACCATTTCTTTTGCGTATTCATCTAGTTTTTGAAGAGATTTATCGTCTAATGGTTTACCATAGAAATCTTCATATACTTTCTTATAGATTTCAACCGTACTATCGAACGGTACGCCAGGTTGAGCATTTGATTCAATTACATAAATCTTTCCCTCTTTATCTTTCATCATATCAAAACAAATGTAGGGAAACTTTTCAAATATTTTGCAATACTTTTCTAAAACCTTTTTATAGTCTTCTGGTATGTTATTAACATTTCTCTTAGCATATTTGAATTCCATTTCTTCATCGGTCTTGCCATCACCAGATTTTGCTTTACTGTTTGCAGGTGTTCTTTCCATCCAAAAGATAGGTTGACCTTTAAAGTTAAAGAATCTCATTTCTTCTACTTTATCTACATACTCAGAAAAAGTATCGAAGATCTTCTCATCAATCTCTTCCATTAACTCAGGCTTCTTAATTACCTGGATTCCGATTCCACTGTGACCGTTTGCAGGTTTTGCAATAATAGGAAAGTTTAGCTTCTCTAAAGCTTCATTCTTTGAATAAACCGTCTTAGGTACATTTTCATCTTCACCTACAAGTTTATGAAATTCTTTCTTAGAACCTGATAGAGGAATATACTTAGGATGATTATAAATGTTTTCTTCTTTAATCTTCTTCTTCTTTAATAACTCATCTACAATGGTACTATGATAATTAAGTACCGGGTACTCAGGATTAATGTCTAACTTATCAATGTTATTCTCGGTAACCTGGATAAAGAATTTATCACCAGCAAACCCTTTATAAGACCACCATCTTTGTCCGCTATCACGACGAGTAGCTAGATAAACTTTCTTTAACCCAGTTTCTTCAGCGGCTTCATTTAAGAATTCTTCAAACAGTTTTAAGTACTTCATTATTATAGATGATTTTATTATATATCCATGAAAACCGCATCGGTTATCCATTGATGTAAAGGATCATCTTTAACTCGTAAAACTTCAGAATCTGATTCTATTTCAGATTCAATTTCTTTAATTCCTTCTAAAGAATTGCCGTTAGGATCAATTAAGAATTCTCTTATCTCTGGAAAACTCATTGGTTCAAATGGATGATCTAACATTTCATCTATTAAGGTAAAATGTCTTTCATAGATATGAAGAGAATGAACAATATGAGTATATGTACCTAATTCAAGATCTGGGTAATACTTTTTAAGGTGTTCATACATCTGTTGTTGAAGAAGACAGAAAAATGCAATATCAGTTGGTGTACCTAATATAAGATCATTTGATCTCATATCAATTGTAAAGTTAAGATGATTATCACGAATCTGAAATACACCGGTAAGAGTACATACAAAATCTTTATTACCTTTCCATTGATGAGNAGGNGTATTAAAATGTACAATAGCTTGACGAGAATCTTTATCTTCAATTAAAGACTGTAATGCCCATTGATATTGATTAAGACCATGAGAATTCTTATCTGTAAAAATAAGATTACCGTATGCAGAATTTATTGTACCATTTCCATTATCAATCTGTTCCCAGAATTTTGCAAATTTTGAAATGAAATTAGTATCTCTACGGCCAGTAAAGTACCAAACTAATTCAGCTGCAATATATTTGAATTGACTACTCCTTCTATTATTTTCATAAAGAGGAAAGGTAGGATCTTCAATAACCAATGCAGCATTAGTAACTTCATTAATTTTCATACCTCTTGGTGAGGTAACATATTCAGGGTTTTGGAGTACATCAGTTAATGCAGTTTGATACACATCAGCAAATGTTTCACCTTTGTAAATTCTCATATTCTTTTAAAGCTTTTTCGTAACATTTTTCCATTTTAGGATAGAACTCTTCTACGTATTTTTCGGCATGAGCCTTTTTCATTTCGAGTTCATATAATTCCATCAACTTAGGATTATCCCAGAGATGATGCATTATCTCATACATTCGTTCTTCTCTCCATTTACTCATGACTGAACATAGATAATTGTTTAGGATCCCCAGTTATTGTATTTTCATGAGATAGAAACTCAATAATAATTTTGGAGACTTCATCGGCACTCATAGTACCTACATTAAGAAGAAGTTTATTTTTAATCTTACTTAAGCGATGTGCACGGATAAAACCATCAACCTCTGCTTTAATACCTTCTTCATTTTTGTAGAATGATTTACCATCATCTCTACTCCAAATTGTATGAGGATCATTGGTTAGAGTAATAAGATAAAGATTTTCTCTTAATGTATTTACAAAACCTTTTTCAATATCAAAAACATAATCACCAGAATACCCACGATAAAGTGGAGAGTAAATACTTTCACCTAAATGAGAACGATTAAAGATAATGTTAATATCTTGATCTTTACACAAAACCATCATCTTAAACATATCTTCATACATTTTCTTTGAATATGAAGTATGCATTTCAACATCATCTTTAAAGGGTAAAGATGAATAATGAACCTTATGAAATACCTTATCTTTTAGATTTTTAATAATAAGATTTTGTTGTGTATCTTTACCGGTATTATCGGTACCTTCNATGATAATGAATTTACTCATTTTATTTTTATATGTTAGAAGTTATGATTGTTTATCTCAATGTCAAAGTCTGTAAAATCNGCAAAGTCTTTTTCATCAGCCTCTATTCTACGTTCTAAAGTATCACCTGGCATATTACGGCTAAGAAGTCTTTGGCGTCTTACTTCAATTGGCATATTGAGATAAATGATTGTACATTCTTTACGATCAATTGGATTGATATGAGAGATGCCTTTAGGTGTCATTATAAATAAGTTACACTGTTCCTTGAACTGTTTATAACTTGTTCCATAATACCAACCATTGAATTCAACCCATTCATACCAAAAGTTATTCTTAATACCATCGTCAAATTGTTCTTTTGACATAAAGTAATAATCTTGGCCGTCAATCTCACCTTCTCTTGGTGGTCGAGTGGTATAAGAAATACCGTAGATAAATCCACGACCTTCCATTACCTTTCTCATATGATCCTTACCCGCAGCAGCTTTACCTACCAAAATTACTTTATTCATTCTCTTCTGATTTTGAACCTGCAACAGGGGCGTTTAATGTTGATGAAGTAGTATACCACACGTCTCCTGGTTTAAATGGAGGAGAATAAGGTTGAATAGTAGGCATACTAGGTATATAAAAAGGTTGATTTCTATTTACCTCGGCTTGTAAAAGAATTACTGCTTCTTCTGCAGTAATATGTCTTTCATCAAGAAGTCTTTGTACTATCTCAGTTACCGTTTTCATTTGCTGTAGATTTTACTTCAAAAGTATTTTCTAAAGTTTGGATGCAATCCTCAGCCTCAGCAAGAGATCTTGTTAAGGTCATCATTTCATCGATGTGTTGGGGGTGTTCTCCAATTCCTACAGGATTTGTTAAGTAAATAGTAAGCGTGGCAAGAGCCTTTTGTTTTTGTGCTACGAATTGCGCCTTAAGGGCATCGTACATTACATTAGTTGGTCCCATAATTAGTCTAATAA
>JGI24766J26685_10000028_pt1 | contig 31810 bp, 21 predicted proteins | sample SanBayMetagenome_FD_26685 | JGI IMG/M metagenome (IMG submission 26685)
CTCATCCTTGGGAGGGATCGGCACATACTGAACCGTGTCGTCGACCTTCTGACACGCTTACATACCCAGGGACTGTCCCCGAGTATTCGGATTTCGCCGCATGCTTCGGCAGCCGGATGCCGGAGTCGTTTTCTTCGGGTAATAACTCGATAAATGAAACGACTCGAAAATTCAAAGTCGGGGCGATAGGGCCCGAGGATTTACCCCGCCATGAACAGCTCCAGCGGTCTTGCCCGGTGAAGAATCAGCCATTCGGCGTTTTCACTTAGAGCTTCGCAGCCTACCTGATACAGGATGTCCTGGACCTCAGCTACCAGCCTATGTCTTGTCCAATCGGTGCTGTCGATGTTACCTGGACTATCTAGTTCTTTAAGTAACATCTCAAGTCGCCGGTCAGCGGACCTGTAGAGCGTACGCATCGAGCAATAGCTTCGGTACTCTTCAGAATAGAATCGCCTTTCTTGCCACGCGAGCATCAAGGCTCCAGACAGAAGGCAAGCCCCCGTGTTGATTATCCACCAGTTGGACCGATCGGGAAAACTCTTTCCAAGCTCCGGCAAATGGTATGACATCTCGAAGGCAAGGGCACCAACAAACATCGCTACACCAGCCAACTGCCAGTAGTGAACTAGGCTGGAAATGATCTTTCTTCCTAGATGAGGTTCCGCGATAGGTTCTTCATGCTCACCGAAGTGATGATCCACCAAATGCAGCACATGGCTAACCCATTTTGGAACCATTGGCTTGAGCCATTTGACCGAGTGGATCGCCAGTTCAAGTCCAAACGCGGCCAGAACTAGCAGGCCACCCGAGCTAACAAGATAGGCGATCTTGGTAAGCCACCAGTGGTTATCGTTGAGCCATTTCGCGAAATCGGTGTTCACTTGGCTAACGAGCATCAGCGGTAATTGGAGCAATCCTGCACATGCAAGTCCCCAGCACAGGATGTGCATCAAATGGAGCTTGTGAGATAACCCCGTGCATTTTTTCGTCGCGTTGCTGATCTGCCCTCCGATCCATTTATCTCGGATGTAACCGAGCAAGGTGTTCTGCTGCTGATTACTGAGTTTTTTGAAGAAAGCGGGCCAGCGATCCAGAGGAAACGAGACCTCGGATGCCACGTAGCGAATCCAATCAAGCTCGTCTTTTTGACGCTGCATGTAATCGTGGGCAACAGAGCGGCTGAGTCCTGCGACGGACCAATAAACCTGGACCCGAAGTGCTTCGGCAAGAGCCCGGTAATCGTAGCGTTTCTCCTCGATCCTTTTTCGGTTGTACACAAGGAACCAAATCCCTGAGATGGATAAGGTGATGATGGTTACTCCCAAGAGACCAGCCCTGATCCAAGCTTCAGTGGAATCAGCGCCCGACTGGCCTGCGGGTAGGTAATTCACTAGAGCGGAAAGAACTTCGGTCGAATTCCAAAGAGTCGCATGCTCACCCTCCTGAGGCTCGGCTCGATGCCAATGCTCGAACATCCCTAGGCACAAAGCTGCGATGAAGACCAGAAGGATCAGCGACAACAACACTTTGAATCGCTTGGGCTCATAAACCTTGTTTGCCAAGTCGCCAGAGCATCGTCTGACGCTGGCAGCTTGGGCCAAGGACGCTAGCTCGGGCCAAGCAGATCCGAGAAGTTCGGTGAGCTTGCCGCGTCTATCTGCCTGCGTTGCGCCTTCCGAATCTGGGACTAACATATCGACCAGTTCTGACTCGCCAGCCAACTGCTGGTTGTGCGGCTTCCATTTGAGCTTGGCTTCTTCGTTGTAGGTTTCTTGCAAATCAAGGATCCGTCGGAACACAAAGTCGCCACTTGCCTGCCATATCGAATGTTTTTGGCCATCCGTCAAATGCTTTCCATGCGGTTCCAAGTCATAGGGCTGAAGAAAACTCCAGACCTCGGGCGATGGCATCGGAGTTGAAGGCTGGCTACCATTTCCCGGGATCGCAGTGCGTTTGTCTCGCTTGATTCCCAAACGCAACACAGGACCATTGTCTGCCCAGGAGAAATTATTGGAGGTTGCCAGCAGCTCCCAAGATAGCCCTCGTCGTTTGGCCTCAACGATCGCCCAAGTCCCTGGTTCGAGAGGATTCAGGGGCTTTCTGAACTCGTCTTCCTGTTTGCCTTGATGGTCGAACTTATAGTCGTAGATTGCAAGAAGCAAATGACTCAAAGATGCGATGTACTCTCCTGCGGCTCGGTATCGCAGGTAGCGCCTGGACTTGAGTTCGCCGTTGTAACGGATTTTGGACTCTAAGTCGGCCTCGGGGCCAAGGGGTTGTGCTAAAGCCTCCTGCGCCTCGCATGTGAGATTCGCGATGGAAGCATCGGTGTTTTCCGGAGACCGAACCTTCAGTGGCTCCCAGTCCCGATCGAGTTTGACACAGAATAGATCACGCTGTTCGTCCCATCCGTTTTGCTTTCGGAGCCTTTCAAGTAGCGATCGCAATCTCCCTTTGTCTTCCTCCTTCTTGTACGAGGAGCATCGCTCAAGGATCTCGATTGGGAAAGGCAGAGGAACTCTGACAAAGACGGAACGGTCCGGATTGGACCGTTGATAGTCAAGAAACACTTCGGCAACGATCGTATCAATTCCCGGTGAGATCGAGCTTAGTAGCACGACCGGAGTGTGCTTGATCCCGAGAGGTTTCCAGCAAGCATTAAACGCCGTTAGCTTCCCCGAGAGAAACTCGCACTGATTGTTCAATCTCGGATTATCCTTGTCTCGGCAAAGATCCGAACCGTCGGGATGGATCCCCAATTTCTGTAATTCCTCGGATGGCAATCCTAAAGGCGATTTGGTTTCGCCTCCAAATACCCAATCGAGAAATTGCCAAACCCTAAGGTAGACCATCTTGATCGATGGAGCTAAATCGGAAGGATTCACTACCTTCGCGTCATAACCTTCGGGGTCGTTGTTGCCGGTAACCCCGATGATGAGCGTCGCAAGAGGCGCATGGAGATTGGGTGGCGATGCTATCGATGCGGATTGTTTTGAGTCGGACATGCGAAGACCTATCGTAAGAAACCCAATCGTAAGTACTTCGGAGCAGCCATCATCCCAAGTTGTTCCTGTGGATTTTGACGTGCCTTATCAGGCCAAGCTTCATCCCGAGTGCCAATGCACCGGTTTCCTCGGCCATCCGGAACAGGATTATAGCAAGCAACATTCAACCCTGAAGCGGCGGGTGCTCTTTGATAGCCGGCTAGCAGATCGTAGTAACCACTTCGCGTGGATCCGTTCCCTAGCCAGCCATGAAGGGCTCTAAAGGTCGTGCTCGGTGGTAGATTAGCCAGTCAGCGTTCTCGCTCAAATGCTCGCAACCTAAATTGTACAGGATATCCTGGGCCTCTGATCGGAGTCGCTCCCAGTCTAGCGCTCTGAGCTTGGGATCGTGTTTCAACGGCTCCATTTGATTGAGAATGTCCTGGAGTTTGAGATTGGCTGAGTGGTAGAGCATGCGCATCGATGAAAAGCTTCGGTGCTCTTCGGTGTGGAAGTTTCTCTCCGTCCAAGCCAAAGACAAACCACCAGCGAGCAGCGCCACACCGTTGAGAATAATCCACCAGTTATGATCGTTTGGCAAGTAGCCGCCTATGTCGGGGAATTTTGGGAGCGAAACATACAGTACACCCACCAAGCCGCTAATAAACAATCCAATCTGCACCACATCGATCCGCTTGCGCAACCACTCAACCCATGTTTCGTGGTGTTTGTCTGGTGCATACTGATGGTGCCCGTGGCTTTTCGGATCAAGCAGCGATTCGGCCCAATTCGTAACCGCTGGTAATCCAACGAGTCCGAGCGTTACTTGTGTATACCAAATGAAATTTTCCAAACCGTGAGATCCGAACCACTCCGCAAGGTGTTGCCCCAACATGAAAAGAGGTTGTAAGCCTCCGGCAAGTGCAAAGGACCACGCCACTTTGTGCCAAAAATGGTGCTCCGCCTCAAGTTTCTTTACATTTTTTTCAAAGTACTTCTCTTGCCCTTGAATCCAAGCCTGATGAACCCCTTTGAGCATATTCATTTGGTCCTCTCGTCCCAAAGCAAGAAAATTTCTTTTCCATCGGCGGAATGGAAGTACCGCTCCAGACACGACATATCGTATCCAATCCAATTCGTCTCGGTGCCGCTGCAGGTAGTCTGACGCTACCGATCTTTCCAGACCTGAAAGTGCCCAGTAAATCTGTATCCGTAACGCTTCACCCAAAGCGCGGTAATCAAATCGTCTCTCTTCTTTCAGAGATTTTGCGTAGTTTCTATACAACGCAGCGGCGACGGTTACGCAAGTAGTGGTTCCTAGTAAAAGCAAGAACTGTATCAAAGAATCCCAGTCTTCGTGATGCTCTTGTGAGTGCCAATGCTCGTAAAAGCCTAAAAAGACAGCCGCACCGCCGATTAACGCAGCGAGCCTTTTAAGCATTTGCCCACGCTCTTTGGTAAGCTCACCAGCGACGTCTGCAGCGCGCCTTCGGATACTAGCGGCTTTCTCTAATGACCGTACCAAGTTCTTCGCTGGATCACTGCGTTCAACAACAGCAAGGGGGAACATCCTCGTGATTTCATCCCCTTCTTTTGGATTCTGTGGCAACTGATTGAATTCGTCTTGCAATCTCAGGATCCGCCTATAAACGGAATCGCCGTTTGCTTGCCATATAGCTTCGATGAGATCATCCTGTAGTTTTTCCCCACCCACTTTAGGTTTGGTGTCGTAGGGGTGCATGAATTGCATCGCATCGCTCGGACGAGGAAGCGGCTGTTGCATCCCATTGATCGTCTTTTTGCTCTCGAAACCCACCCGAAGAACAGGACCATTGTCTGCCCACGTGAAATTGTTGGTGAGCGCTATTAGTTCCCACGCAAGCCCTCGCCTCTTGGCTTCAACGATAGAAGCAACTGAGTAATCGAACACATCCTCTGGAACTGAAACCGCTTTCTCATAGACCGGATCGAACGATGCTACCAAAAGGTCTGAAAAGGCTGCAATGTATTCCCCTGCAGCACGCAATCGAAGCCCAAGCTCAAGTTCCGGAACCGGTTGGTGCAAGTTGCGTTGTTCCTTGATTTTTTGTAGCAAGTCGGTGTCGATGCCGGCTGAGGCGTGCGTGTCGCACCAGTCATTGTCTAAAGGGACTGGAATGACGGTTTCTTGTGGGTTCAGTGCATCGCGAACTATTGCTCCGTAGAGCTGATTGAAGTCTTCCTGTTTTTCGGATGTATCAAAGATCCCGCAATTCAAGTATTGGTCTTTGTCCTCGTAGGGTAGAACGATTCGGATAGTCAGCGACCAATAGGGGTTTTCGTTCTTGAATTCGATTGCGGCTTTCACAAACAGTGAATCCAGCCCTGGCTTGAGTGACGTGAGCAGCGTCAAGGGTGTGGCATGAATGCCCAAAGGCTGCCAGCAATCGTTGTAACCCTCCAATCGTCCATGACTATCGTATTCATTGCATGGTGGCCCTTGGCGATGAACGAAGAGGCGTTTCTCTGGACACAAGAATCCGGCTTCCTTTGCCAAAAACGACCACTTCAAAATCCCGTGAAATGCAGCGCTAAGCTCATTCGCGAGGCCAGTAGCCTCCGTTGCTTCATCCGTGATGTATTCGCTACACCAAAGCCCCATAAGAAAGGGAGATTTTAGATTGGGTGGTGGGTTTTCAGCAGACATCGCGCTCTCTCAAACAGGTCAAGAACTAAAGCTTTTGGTTGCAATTCCAGTGGACACACGAGCATTCGATCGGCTTGCACTTGCGATCAAAAAGACCGAATAACATAGTAATTGCTGGCACCCAGCGAATCAACGAAGTCCGTGTTTTCGGCTCGCTGGCAGAATTTGCGGGTCGATTTGGCTTCAGAAAGCTCAGTTGCTTCTCGTTGCGAGTGCCATTTGCGATCGATATAATAGCGAATGACGCACGTTGGCCGATGTTTTCTACCAATCTCCCCCTCAAAACCCTGTGTGTCTATGTGGCTTGATTCATGACTCCAAGAAAAAAACATACCGTATTCCTCAGTCGCGTATCCTCAGAGTTCAAGGAACTCACCGACCGTGTTCGGTCCTATGATGATGCCTATCCTTGGCTTCGTTTGATCGACCAAGAGGCTCCGGGTACCCAGCCGACTAGGAATGCCGCCCCGTTAACGGTCGCTAAAATCAAAGAATGGATAAGCGATTCCGATACGGTGTTTCATTATGTTGGCCTTCATCATGGTGCAACGGCGAAGGTTCCCATCACCGATTGTAGAGAGCTCGCTGATTTGTTGGATGCATCTTGCTATAAAACGCTCGAATCGCTCCGCTTGCATTTCCGAAACTCACTCCCAACCGATTCTCCGGATCAATCTCCGGATCAATGGATCACCTACACAATGCTCGAAGCGGTCCTAGCGATTGGCCTTGGAAAGGAACTGCTCATCTTCTGGCTCGATCCGAAACTGCCTAACGCAGTCACAGGCACTAACCACAAACCCGATCCGATTCAGGAAATCTATCGAGAATGGCTAAAACGAAACCATATCCCGGGGCGAGACCGTCTTATTCTGGAGTTTCCCGAAGACATGATCGTGACGAGCACGAGAAAATTGCAATCGCTCGATCGTGCCGTCTCACTCGAATTCCGAGCCAACTTTGCTCAGAATTACAATTCGGTCTGGGAGTCGGTGGCTGCGATGGCAGATCCAGATACCACTCAAAATGAAAGGGCGAATTACTGGTCAAACATTCGACAAGGGAAATACTCCTGTACCATCGATTGGATTGGTTCTGCTGTTGAAATCAGCGACCCAAGCCAACCGCATGCACTAGCCCCTGAGCCGATTTTTTTCCAAGTCCCGGATTCCGAAAAATCAAACGAACACTCTTGGCTCATCCCAATCGCCTCAAAACTCCATCGCCTCCGTATCGACCAAGGGGTAATTCAGTCCCAAGCTTGGCCTGAAATCGGTGGACACTCCTTCAGGGCCTGTTGTCTGGCCAATCTAGACGTCTGGGTTTTATGCGAATCTGACCATCAATACTTTCTACATTGCTTGAAATCCAATGGATCATCAGAGAAATTCACACTTCATGGGTTTCAAACCCACGGATTTCATCCTGTTCACCTAACCTGCGATGATGGTTCATTCTACCTTACCTACCAAGGTCAGATGCGGCGTATTTCGTTCACCTCCGAGCCGAATTCATGCAATGCATCGACCCCACTCGACTCGGATAACCAGGCGAAAATCGAATCATCGTCAAGATTCGTTGAGCAATTGTCGCTCCCTAGAAGCTTCCCATTCCGTCGCGGATTCCATGGGCAGACCTATGACTCTCGCATTCACAATGACACGGCCTGGGTCTCCTGGGCCGTGGTCAAGGAAAGACAGAAGATTCATGGAATCACCATAAACCCAGGCGGCTTCCTCGATCTTTTCAAAACTGTGGATGTAACCTTTACGGGCCCTTACGAAGCCACTCATATAAAGCGATTGCAAAATGGAATCGTCGTCTGGGAGATTTATCCGGCCGATGATACCTCACCGCTACATCTACCGCTCTTCCATTCAAGACGTAGTGATTTCCAATGGGTTTATCGGGAGACCGATCAACACATTTTCCGAAGAAGCGAATCCGAAACTCAGGTCGAACAGGTCCTTAGCGTCCTACCGAACCATCAAGGTGGTTTTGTTCCCAGTTGCTTTATTCAACATTCAAAAATCCAGAACGACAACTCCCGATTCCGCGTATGGCTACTACCCAAGGCAATCAGTTCCCGTTTCGCTCAGTGCATCCTACCGTTCACTCAACACTTAACGCCGCTACCAAAACCGCCAATTGATTCGATGTCGAGTCTGGCTTGTGCAAATTTTTCTTCAAATGACGATCCAAACCCTTGGATAGCCACCATGAGTGAATGGCATCAAACGTTATGGAACGAATGCCAAGAGTAATCAACGCTAGGCTCTCGCATTGTGATGACGATCTACCGTGTGGTGCACCCTTCTTGGCAGATCCCTGCTACAAGGTTGATGGAAGTGCATTATCGCTACCACGACTAACCGGTTGTTCGGAACTCGGAGTAGGATCGATCGCAGCATCCGCATCTCCAGTCGCTTGGCTTATGGCGACATGCTCAAGATAGCTCATCGTCAACGAACCTGTTAGCGAACACGACTCGAGTGGGTTGAATGCAAAGTTTACCCCCACATCATTCATTTGGATGTTGATCTTTTCGCAGCACTGAGTCACATGTCGATACAACGCATCAAAGCAGTATTTTCTCCTGTCGAGGTCGCTTCCAATCTGTGCGGCCCTAGCATGCGATAAGAGTCTCTGGTAGGTACTCAAGTCGTTACGACGATCTGGATCAGTCATGAAGTCAGCAAACCTAAATGCAATGCCATCCAAGTCTAGAGGGCCAGTCGATGCACTGGGGCGGGACTTGAGCTTGGTTATGAACTGCCATGACTGAACCAAGTCCGGCTGAATCATTAAACTTCGTGTCGTTGCATTGGCCCAAATTTCACCAAGAGCCGCCGCTGGATCGGTGCCTGCGGGACTGGTCACTTCCCTCGCAGATCGCGTTAATTCCGTATATTGCATTCGTACATAATGTCCATCCGCCAATTCCACCAATACGTTGTAAACTTCTGGCGAAGAGAGGGGTTTTATTTTTTTTCGAAACAATGTGCGGTTGTTGAACGCCTCATTATTGGGATTTTCGAGTTCCAAGCGGAGCAATCCCTGCGCCTCCGAGAAAAATCCTAACTCGGTTTTTATCTCCTTTGCGATCTCAAGAGCTTGCTCGCAGTATCGCCGCAAGTGCTTGACCCCCGAATCTTTGAAACGAGGATGATCCGTGGTCCAATCTCGGATCAGACGCACCGGATGGCCATGCTGTTCCTGGTCTGATGCATAGTCGGCGAAACTCTGATTCTTCCCCGATGGTCCATACCACGATCGCAAAAAACCATCGATAGAATACAAATCCCTAAAATGGGAGATCTCCTGCTGACTCTTCAACTCAGCTCGCAAATCGTCTAAATTGCATGCAACTGGGGATTCGGCATGCTGGATCATCGCCGCAGCAATCTTTTTCCGGCGATCCGTATCCTTGTCCAATTCGGGCGTGGCGGAGACTGTAAAGCCGACGATATTGTCAAGCCGGTGCGCGTAACACCGCAAGAAGAACTCGTTGGGATTTGACCATGGTCTTGCAGTCTTCTGGCCTGGCAGAACATCGCCTCCATAGGCCGCGATGATCATTGGCAAATGCTGATTGGACCTCGCTGACTCTCGATGGAAAGCTCGAGCGATGGCCCCTAAAACTTGAACCATTCCCGCAGAATCGAACGCGAAAATCGCATTCGTCCAAACGGGCTCCCCCATCAGCAAACCGCACAAAAGCTCCCCGAATAAAATCTGACGGTTGCGCTCGCGTTCTTCGGGATTGTACTCGTCGCCAAACCGAACAGAGTCAGCCGACTCAAGAACGAACCCATCGGAAGAACTCGTTGTTATTGCGGGTTTCAGATCATTCAAAGATGCCATAATGGTGAAATTCCTCTTTTAATTGCAATCAGATTTTTTCTTGGTCCTGTGGGCTAGAAATAAAGCTAGGGCTGCCAGTGTGATGCCACACCGCGTTTTACCCGATGCGATCCATGTCGACAAATCGCTCGCCAACACCTTTTCAAAATGCGTAATGCTTTCTTCGGATTGCGGCCTACCCGAAGTCGTAGGATCTTTATCAAGTGACACCTGGTATACCCCAATGATTCCTGTCATCAACCCAGTGTTCGCATTAAATCCGCCAATGCGTTCAACCCAATTTGACGAAACACCGAGCTCGTCTAGCGTTTCTTTTCTTGCGTTGTCCGCTTCTGTGATGGCCGGGTCCTGAAACCCTCGCGGTAGTTCCCATTCCCAACTTCGCGTGGCATGACGAAAGATTCGTACAAATACAACATACTCCTCCCATAGAGGAACCATCACCGTGCCCGCCGCGCCAGTCAACTCGCTGGTGCTGGCAATTCGAAGGTAGCTTCCGACACTCCCATTTGGAAACCGAACGCGGTCTCGGATCAAGAGTATGTAGGGATCCTCGTAGCGAATCCCATACTCTGGGTCCTCACCGCCGGAAAGCAGTTCGATCTCCCCACGACCAGAATCGCCCGGACTTCGCATCCATAAGGGCAACCGCTCTAAATAATCCTCTGCCATCGAGTCGATGTCCTGTCTTGGTTGATCGTGGTTGGGGTAAGGTCGCTAGGTTGTTTCGAGATCTATTCGATTGAACGTTTGGATTTATCGTACTTATCGGAATCGAGGCAAGGAGTACACCAATCGGAGACCGTCGATCCAATCCTTCCATTCCGCAGCATTGCCGTATCCTCCGCGCTGCCTCTTGCAAATCTAATCGATTGGGCATCCTCATGCAACGTTTTGACTTGCCTCGACTCGCCCGATCCGCCATCTTTCTCCAGCGGCGTGGAGCTTTGTGTCTTGGCAGCAAAAAACCCGGTAGGCCGAGCCCGGCGGGAATTGACCTTCAACAAAGTCCTCTCGTGGGTTGGACTCCACGCGTAACGCAAGCGCACAGTACCCTGCATTTTCGCGGCGAGCAAACGACGACGATCATGCTGAGGGAAGCGTACTGAGAATGAGAAAGCAGACTGCTTGATCACCAACGTTAGCTAAACCTTGCGAGCAGATGAATCAGCTACTTTTTGTTGATTTGGTCGCGTACATGTTTGAGCCAGCTCGTCATGGCGTCGAGATCCGCGTTGAGCGAACCGAAAGAGCCTCCAGCATCGATGACTGCTTGAGTGGCTTTAATTGCCTGCTCAAACGCTTCTGCTGATTCTTGCCAGCGTGATAAGTTAGCAAGCATTTTTCCAACCCAAAAGCATGCGATCCCAAGCTCGCGCCTGTGAGCTAGGTTTTCGGGCTCCTTGGTGCATAGCTCCTCGAGCATTTTTTGCTGTTCCTGACCTACTTGGAGGGCTTTGTCAAAATACCCTCGGCTATCCAGAGTCTGGCAGAGAGCCGACAGACTCTCGGCAAGATTGAATTCCCCTGATGCATGAGTGCTTCGAGACTGTCGAGCTAAGTCAACGGATCGTATTGATTCATTCTCTGCGTCCGCATACCGCCCTTCAGCTTCAGCGATTTCCGATAACATCCTGAAGGCTCTGCTGGCTAGGTAAGGTGAATCGGAGGCGGCCTGGGATTCGTACATGCCTCTTGCATGGAGCGCCACGGGGCGTAATTCAGGCAGGATAGGCCTTCGAATATTATCTTGCCGGCGGTTGCAAAGATCCACTGATTGGTCGCTGCGCATGTGCAAAAAGCTATGGATCAGTCGACTAGGTCGCTATCGTTTAAAAATGTTGCTGAAGTTTTTGATTCACGACAAAAGAAATTGGAAGCAGAATGGGAAATCGATCCAACCGTCCTTTGGGTGATGCGTCCCTTTGGCGACAACGCACTACACTTGGCGAAACATCATCCAGAGGAACTCTCTTTTTCAATAGGTTGCGGTGTTCTTGGCCAAGCGGAACTGACAATTGGCTCGCTTGCCAAAGCACAAAGACTAACAAATCAGTGCCTATGTAACCTTCGGTCAGCCTACGAGAAGAACGAAGAGAATCAAGAAATCAACCGTCTACTTTCTGCGGCGCTAGTTAACCAAGGAAGTTTTTATCTTGCGCGAGGCAAGTCTGGAGACGCTGAATTGGCTCTGGTCCAGTTCGAAGAGTCGCTCGATATTGCTAAGCAGATTGCCGAGGCGAACCCCAATTCGGCCCAGGCACTCCGCGACCTGAGCGTGTCGCTAGAGCGCATGTCGGACGTTATAGGACAGCAGGAAAAAGAAAACTCAAGTCGCGATGCGCTGGCACTTCAGATCGAGGCGTTGCAAATTAGCCTAACACTTTACGAGTCTAATCCATCATCACTTTTTCTCGGAAAGACTGCCGCAATAACCGCAATCCGCGCCTTCCAGAAAGCTCAAACAGCCGGATCTTCGGATCTGGCAGGCCAATGCCTGAGCGTGTGCTATTCCGTTCTTCAAACACTGAAATCCAATGGCTGCGAATTTGACCAATGGATGGAACAAACCTACCAGAAACTTCATGAGGTCTTATCGCAGCAAGACAAGACCGAAAGTGGTTAATCCATTCCTCGTTTTTCCGAATCCGCGCTGCCGGACTTGGTGCAGTTACTGACTGTTCCAGCATTTCCCCGCACCCAATTTCGGATCACCGACTGAGAAACCCCAAGTCGCACCGCGACCTGGGGAACCCTGTTCCTTTTTTCAATTGGCTTCAGAGCAGAAGCCCATTACCGTCAAATCGGGCTATCCATAAGGGTCCAAAACTCACCGCAAAGGCGCCAAGTTCGCCAAGACGAAGAGCGAGGGAGCAAGATCTTGGTAACCTTATTGGATGGAAACGCAAAACCTCGATTGGCTACGAACCTTCTTTCTTGCAAAAAGCGGGATGCCTTCGCGCGATTCTCTCGGACGTGTCTCTTGGACTTGGTTCGCTTAGGGTATGTCTACCACCTCTCCTCCATAGCGTGTTCCAATAGCACGTTGCAATTGCAAGTCCATGTTCTCGTTAAGAAAAGTAACTCGACCGTCACATATCAGGGCATGAATGCCGCCTGAATGAAAACTGGAGAATTGCAAGCTTCGTTCCACGCCGTTGTTGCAGTTGGTTATGGGAGGGTTAAAACCAGGCTTCGCGCAATTCGGTGGAGCCTTCCACCAACGAACCACTGCTCGGGCAAATCCTTGCCCTCCGCCTCCTCCGCCTCCTCCGCCTCCGCCGCCGGCAAGTGCGCCGCGAGCCCAACCGCCCAAATCATAGCCGATCTCGCCCACTGCCAGCGTATGCGATGTGCCATCCGTAATGTCACGCCTCCGAACTGCAGACATCGGATACAATACGCCGTCATTTATACCAGATTGGGTTCCAGCGTTTCCGGCATAATGATTCTGCCCCCAAAGGCCACTGACAGGAGCGCTTTCGGGATGCGTTGGACAAATAAAAGTCGAAATGGTAGTGATTGCGATTTGCTGATTAACTGAACTATTGAATGTGCGATTGTACTGGTAAGCAGAATATAGCGATTGCTGTTCAAGGTAGGGCAGAATCTGCGAATGCCATGTATGCAACGGGTTTACCGATGTTGCTGTTCCATGGACTCCCAGTACGCCAAACGGAAACACCCGCAGAGCGGATTCATAGTTCGACAGAGACAGTCCGATCTGCTTGAGGTTGTTACTACATTGAGTTCGCCGAGCCAACTCGCGAGTCTGTTGGATCGCTGGAAGCAGCAGTGCGATCAGCAGAGCGATAATCGCAATGGATACCAGCAATTCGATGAGGGTGAAGGCTCGCCGTGGGATCACAACGTGTTGTCCTCTTACTTACGTGTCGGATTACTTGCATGGCGGGACTGGCGGACTTGGCGGTGTCCCAGGACCTTCCGATCCCTTTCGTTGCCAAAGAACTCCGTTGCTGAAGACGATTGTGTTGAGGTCTTTCGTGGCACAGAACGTCGTAAACTGCTCAACTTCGTCCAGGGTGATAAAGGTGCATCGATATTGATACGAAGTCGATCCGCCGGCGCTAGCGCCGGTCGCACTCTTCCACCAGACTTGCGACCCATCGGCAGGACAGATCGTCAGTTTACCATCGTCGTCTGTCGTAAGAATTGCATCGTTGCCCGCGTCATCGGTCCACGTCCCGTCCAGTAGGCTATCCGTACCGGCACTGGTTGGCCAACTAAAATTCTTCCGGATCCAACTGCTTCCGTCTGCAAAAACGAGCAAGAATGGTGTTTGTTTTGGTCCCTTAGTCTTAGCTGCGCAGAAAGGCAGGATCCCTTTCGGTTCGCCCTTCTGCCCGAAATCCAACGATCCGAGCCAGGGTTCTGAGCGAAATGGGTCACCTAATCCCTCGTTGAACTCTCCTCTATATGCAAACAAAGGATTGAATTGCGGTCCCGGCAAAACCCGGATTGCACCAGAGTCATCGTAAACTCGCAGTTCCTGAGTGCCGTTTTTCCAGACGCCGTAGATGGGAGTGCCATCGGGATTTCCCAGGCTGTGTGGACGGGGCGTCACGGCCACCATGCTCATCATCCCGCGGTCTTCGTGTCTCAGGATGTGGCAATGGAAGACCCACGAGCCATATACGTTGGCATTGTCGGTCACCTTCCAGTCGAGCGGTTCGCGATCGTCGGTCGCATCTTTTGGAGCGTATCGTTCGACTGGCTTCTGGTCCGGAATGTTGATCCAGGTCTTGAAACGAACGTATCCGTGTGGCGGTATAACGATTGTGTCCCACCAGTTGCCAACGACCCAGCCGAATGTGCGGTTCTCATTTGGAAGATCCTCTGGAAACCACTTCACCTTTTTCTCGTCAGGATCCCAAAGGATTTTGCGCATGCCCCACTTCGAATCGCGGTAGTCCAACTGTCCCACTTCTTCGACGAAGAACGGGCTGATATGAATGTGGAACGGATGGAAAATGTCGGAATTATTGACCAGCAGCCATTCTTCGCTCGAAGTGGCCTGAGGTGGACGCGACGTGGGCATACCCGTGACCGACTTGTAGTCGGGTATCGCTCCGGTTGAATAATCGTAGTTGTAATGGCCGGCTTTCTCACCGGCTGGAGCAATCCATTTGATCGGCCGATAGTAGCCGGGGTTGGTATTCAAGATCTGCGGCAAAGAAGTATCACTGACGGGGATTTTCCCCAGGGTGCCCAACGGATGGATCTGGTTGGTCCACCGAGCTCCCGATCCATTCGTGGGATCGAACGTGCCCATGTGCTTCACTTCGTTGACCAGAGGCGTCTGGATGAGCGCTGTCGCATCGGGATTACCGACATAGTCCGACGTCTTGAATTGTCGCCCATCGATCCAAAACTGTTGGATCGGAACATCTGTACCCGTCATCTTGTTGCGGTAAGTGAACGTTGTTCCGGCCTTGTCGAAGACCACCGCGCGACGGTAGTCGACTCGTTCCACAATGGGCTTGACATAGGCGGGGATTCCTGGCTTCGACACGCCCGGCGCGTTGGTGACCGTCAACAAAGTTTGCTGAGCATCCCCTGTTGGGCTGAGTCGACTGAGCCGAGCGTTCAAGGCGTCAATCGTGAGTTGTGGGGTCACAATGCCGTCCGGGGCGACAATCTCCACCAAGGCCAAGTAGTCGTTCGTGACTGAACCTCCAGCGCTACCAGCGGGTTGCCACTTTTGATCGTTGCCAAGGATCCCGTTTGGATCGGTGGGCGAAGCAACATGCGGCACAGAAAACGCTGGCGTGATGGGATCGTCAGAGTTCGTCGGCAGCGAGCCGCGGATCAACGGCGTCACGGGCGAAGACGACGAATCGCCTGCGCTGGTCCCATCGGCTTTCACCCCTTCGACCCAGGGAACCGTAAAACCCAAATAATCCGTCCCCAGGTTGTATGGGTCGGCGGGAACGTCCTTAAACGTCGGTATCGCCGCTTTGACGATCAAGGAGGGAGTGTTATTTGAAAGCTTCCCCTGTGTCAACGCCAGGTATCGCCATTGAGCGTCTTCATCCGAGAACAAGGAGTCTATGGGATAGGCCAGTGCAAACCCCTGGACCGGCGGGGCTTGCGTTGGAAAGTTCTTAAAGAGGAAATAGAAATCACCCGCTTTCGCAGTATCGCTGGTCTGGACCAGCAGGTCCGTCCGATTGCCCGAGGAGCCGAACGTGGGAGAATTGATCGAAATCGGAATCGCACGGCTGAGTGTAATGCCATCGACCGCCACCATGTTCACGGAACCATCGAACTTGGAGGTGTTGGGATCATCGAAGCTGCAATTGATCGCCGATGGAAAGTACTTCTTGGGTGGGGGGGCAGGACTACCTTCTTTGGGAGTAGTAGGGATGTAGTCCTGGTAGTTGGTCTCGTCGATTCCTTTCAACTCCTTAACGAGCGCCGGATCCATCGGCGAAAACGCAATTTTGCCCATCCAGATGTTGGAGTGCTGCTGGTGATTGGCGCCAGCCACGATGAATCGCCAGCGTTCAATCTGCCCCTTGGGAAGCTTGATCGTGGGCGCATAACTTCCGTTCACAGTGGTGATCGACATGGAATTATCGGGCTTGACATTCGGGTTGGCCTTCAGGTTACGGCGCCGGGCACCGGGGCCTTTGCCACCTCCGTTGCCAGCTCCGATGCCAGCTCTACCGATGGCAAAGTTCTGGATCTCTTGAACGACCAGGACTCGGTCGCGTTCAGTTCCCGCAAGACCCGGGACTATATCGTTATCGTCCTTGCGCGGCTTGATGACCAGGGCTCCGGCCATTCCGTTTTCGACTTGAATCGAAGAAGCGCCGTGTCGATGGGTGTGATACCAGTGGGTTCCTGGTAGGTGGTCCACGGGAATCTTGTACTGGTACTGACGCTGCCACCAGTGATTGATGTTTTGCACCAGCAATTGCTGATCGGGCGACAGCATCGAAGGATCGCCATCCTGGGGCAGGATCAGCACCGCCACGTTGTCCTGCTTGGGATCGACATGCAAGCCATGAACATGCAGGTTGACCTCGTTGAACCCATGCGGGATGTTCACTTCGCCATGAGCCCCGTCAGACAGCTCGTCGGACGATGTCTGCTGGATGTCGAGGTTGTTCTGGAGATCTTTCAACCATGGGTTGTCGCTCACATTCAAGAAATTGTGCAATCGAATCCGTAGAAAGTCGTCTGGGCGAAACATAAACGTGGGTCCAGGAATCCCTGCCTTGGGAGGCTGCACCGGGTTGTCGGAAGCGAGAGATCCTGCGATCGCCATCCGAGTCAGCTTCGGACTTTCTGGCTGCTCGGCCTGATACGCCCGAGTCCAAATCTGCATCGGATTGCCTTTGGAATCAAATCTCCCTGGAATCGTGTACGTTCCGAAGACCGTGTAGAGGTCTGCTTTGATAACCGCTGAATCGCTCTTGTCCGGGAAAGGGACTTGGATTTTCTTCGGTTGGGGCAGCAGATTTTTGGATGGTTCTTCCTGTGCAGTCGCCGTCGAAGGCAAGACGATTGCCAGTAGCATACCGACGACGATGGGAACCACCGTTAACCATCGCAGTGAAACATTTGACACGGTTACGATCCTTTTGAATTCGAGGCGGAAATAATGTTGCTACTAACGAATCACCGTCGTTTCAATCACGGCCCACCGACGCTTCAGCAGAGGTATAGCGAGGCCGAAGCGATCCAAGGCGTTTTGCTTCTTGGAGCAAATCTCGCGTTTCCATAAATGGTTTTGTTCCTATGCGTTGCCAGACGATTTTTCCAAATTCATCGATCAGAATAACGCCGTGCAACGGCACCTTGCCGAGTTGATCAAAGACGCCATAGGCTTTAAAGGTCTCTAAGGAGGCATCGGAGACCAGCAGAAAGGGAACCGCTTCTTCCGCACCGGTTACCTTGAATGTCTCCTGCAGTCCGGCGACGGAATCGGTGCTGATCGCTAGGACATTCAGACCGGCAGCGTTAAACTCGGCCCTCAATGGAACCATCATTTGCAACTGCTCAATGCAATGGGGGCAGCCGGCTCCTAAGTAAAACACTAGCAGCGTGTGATTGCCTCGAAACGACTCTAGCGAGATCAACCGCTCGTGGCGGTCCTGTAACGCAAAGGACGTCGCGACAGGTGCTTCAAAGACAAGCGGTTCGGATAGAGTCACCTCTTGGCGATCGAGATACTCGGGTCCCATTACGTCCTTTAACACTCCGGTAGCTTTGGCTCGCAATGCGACGATCTCGGGGACATCGCTTTGCAGAAAGGGCGACGTCAGCAATGCGCTCAAATCCTGCCAACGTTTCGATTCGAGCAACGTCTCGAGCAGAAGTCTTTGTCCAATGACCGTAGACGATGACGAAGCAGGTCTAGCGGACTCACCGTGTTCACTGCCAACGCTCTGCAATAAAGCTAGATCTTCGGATCGCTGATCTTTAAGCGACGGCAGTTCGATCAAATTCTTAGCCAATCGGATGGCATCGACGTAACGCCTTGTGCGTCTCAATTCGTTGATCCATCGCACGATATTGTCCTGAGTTCCTTCGATCTCATTGAGGCACACTTTTTCAATTCGACTTCGATGACATGCGGCCTTAAACGAACCCTCAAAGCACGCCAAAGCCTCTTCAACTCGCTCGATCCTCGAAAACAGCCTCCCGGCGATTGTCATCGCCGTCGGCGAGCCATACAACGTCTTGGCGATTCGTCCGGCTGATGCGGCCGCATGCTTGGGTTGATCTGACTCCCAGAGCAAAACGCGATAGCAAGAGACCGGGTGCAAAGGTTGATCGCGTTCCAACGCGTCGATCAAGGCATCGACAAGAGTCTTTTGCACAATGGGAAGACCGGTCCCACGATTCTCGATGATCTGTCTGATCAGAAAGGCTCGTGGTTCGGTCTCCGTGGGCGATTCGATCGCAATGCGATCCAAATCGTTTAACAGCTTATTGCGCCGAAGCTTCTCGTCGCGTTCCGTGTCAAGGAAATCCATCCAAGCTTCGATCCAACGACGTTCGCGCGGCGTAACTCGGTCGCGGAAGCCCCCCGCCCTGTCGATGTAGGCATTTGCCAGCCTGGGGTTGTCCGTATTGGTAACGGCCAATCCCCACCAGGTCATGGCACAGTTGCTATCCAACCGCGAAGCATGCCGAAAACATCGCTCGGCGGCCTCAAGTTCCTGCACGTGCAACCAGACCACGCCTTGATTAAAGAGTTGTTGTACCTCCGGGACTTGGCATGTGATCGGAAAATTGACCCGTCCAATGTCTGCCGGATCGGGTTGAGGGGGACGTTGATAGTGTGAAGCGACGATTTCGACTCGCGACTGCGCCCATGCGACACGCTCTAGGGCAACAGCGATCCATGAGACCAATACATTGAAGATCAGCAGATATCGAGCGTTAGGATTGAATCTGTTCATCGAGGGGGATCTCAAAATATCGCGATCCGAACCAATTGCGATAAGACTTCCTGAACCAGCAAGGATAACGTCTTGCCATTCAAGCGTTTTCGAGCGATTAGCATTCAAGGTAATCGCACATCGGCAACTCGCGTTCCAAAGTAGCGTAAGGGCTGGACGAAACAACCCCTCTAATGGGGGCGGAGTTGCAGGTCCTTTTCGCGATGGTGCGTCTCATTCAGCAACCGTTAGTTTGAACTTTTGTAGCAGCCATTTCAGTAAAAATTTTTTGGTTGTCGATTGTCGCACGGCGAACTTGTGCCAGCAGATGGACTTGGTCGGGCTTGGGAAGGCTCGTATTCTGTAACCGTTCATTGCAATTCGTGCAAATGGCTCGAAGATTTTGAGGTGAATCCTCACCGACCTTCGATTTGTCGACGATATGCCCCATAGTGAGTCTTACGGTACGATCACCACCACTCGCAGCCTGAATGTCGCGAGATTCGAGAGTCTTCCCGAGATTGGCAAGAAAGTATTCAAGAATGAGTTGCTTTGAACTCTTACGTCGAGCCATCGAGACCTCGCTCTTTGGCGACTTGCGCATATTCCGGGTTCAATTCAACCAGCATCGCGTTTCGCTCAAGTTCGTTTGCAACAAGTCCCGTAGTACCGGATCCACCAAATGGGTCAAGCACCCAGTCACCTTCACGCGACCCGAGCAAAATACATCTCCTCGCTAACTCACGCGGAAACGCAGCGGGGTGGCTGTAGTTATTTTGAATCAGGACCCAAAACCCCGTAGTTGCGTAGATTTGCACCTGATTCTTCGCGTACTGCCTTCGAATCGTAATAGTACGCTGCAGACTTCGCGAAAAGAAAAATCTCTTCGGTTGCATTGGTAGGCCTATTCTTTACGCTTTCAGGCATTGCGGTTTTCTTGATCCATGTGATCTTGGACCGAAGTATCCAGCCATCCTCCTGCAATGCGAATGCGACTCGCCAAGGAAGGCCCATGAGGTCTCGGTCCTTTAGTCCCCACACCTCGGGTACTTTACAATTTCGCTTTTGTATGAGCTTCTTCGTGTTGCCAACGACCGCATTGGGACCACACTTCCCCGTTCCCCCGTTTCTCGCGTACCCGTCACCTACATTCAACCACAGAGTCCCGTCATCTCGAAGAGTTCGGCGCACTTCTTTGAAAACCAACACTAAGTTCTTAACGTAGAGATCGGGGGACGCTTCTGCACCAATTTGGTCAGGATGGTCGTGGTCTCGCAAACCCCAGTAGGGAGGAGACGTTACACAACATTGGATAAGATTGGCTTCAAGCTCAGGGAGCACTTTTGCGCAATCACCATTGAAGACTCGCAGCTCGACTTCCCGTCCAAGATTGAGTTTTAGCTGTGGCACAATACAAGATCGCTCCGAAGCTGGTGGTTTACCTAGGATTTCGGTACGTTTATAGCATTCAACTCGAAGTCGGTCACGCCGAAAAAATCCTGCAATTCCCTGGCTGTTCGAACGACGTGGCCATAGGCACACTGCAAAAAGGCTCTTTGGTCAGATTGCCACAAAAGGCAGCGATTATCGAGTACGAGTACCGTTTCACTGAGTCCAAGTAGGATAAGAGCCAAAACAGCGCAGCTTCAAAAGCCCACAGCGATGGACTTGAACAAGCCCGCCAGGGGCCCGCGTAGGAGCCTAGTTCCGCTTCCACCTCGTCTAAACAAACACCGAGGATCCCGAGTGACGGGACACTCAGGGCACTGAAACGCCACGTCGCGCCCTGCTCAGGGGGCGTGCCCCGAAGGCGAATGCACTGAGCAGACTCAATATGAGAAAACTGGCGGGCTCTGGAACCGCCGCCGGTTCTACGTTCATCGTCAGGTCGAAGCCGCCTCTGGCGTCGGCGTCGTATCCAGGGCTTCCTGAGGTGGACATGGAACTGATCATTTGGAGATGGTACCTTCCCGTTTTGGTCAACATTCCAGAAAACGAGAACGGGTCCGTTGAACCGGAAAAGTAGTTGCTTGTGAACGGAAACACGTCCATGCCATCTGGATCCCGGAACAAGATTCCCGCGTTCTCCATCTGCCCTGTGATCGTAAATGTCTGGCCGGTGCCGATGGACAAATAGGAGTCGAAGAGCAATCCGGCACCAATAGAGTTTGCAGTTCGCGTCGAGAGGTTGGTCCCGAAGGACCAGTCGCCGGACGCTGAGAGTAGCGATCCGGCGGCCGGTACACTGTAGGTCATTGTCGCCCTGTAGAAGGCGCTATCGTTGCCGTCGCCGGAGAAGCCTGCCACGGTGTCTGTAAAAGTTCCTAGGGTGTAACGGTATGCTTGTTTATTGTCAGCAGCGAAGCCATCCACCTGGGCACCACCGAAAGGGCCTACATAAAGATCGAGGATGACCGCACCGCTCGCGGGACCGGCCAAGCCAACTAATAGCAGTGCGACCGCAGCCGCCAATGTCGTACGAAAATCGATCATGTAAAGTAGCCTTCTCGTTAAGGTATGAATTGAACGGTTGGGTTTCGCCCCCTCGGAGTGATCCTTGGCCGCCCGTGGCGGCCCAGTGACTGTCCATTTGTTTCACCCCGATGCCGTCACTCAGGTCAACGCGGTGGATCAGCACCCTTAGCCCAAGAGACTTCACCACGATCGCCGAACGCCTCTCGTTCATGGGGACTATTTGGTGCCATCCACCAATCGTCCCTCGGCGCTCGGTCTAACAAGTCAGTCAACAGTGACCGATAAGTAGCTCGCAGCTCATCAAGCGGAACGCAATGGTCTTTCAGAATTTTTTGACAGGAGATTCAGAAGTCCCAGAAACCTATCACGCGCAGCCGTCTGCTTCAGCGCCTGGTCCGGCCCCGCCGCGCGAGGACCGTCTGCGACGGGCCGCGACCATCAACACCGAGCCCAGTCCGAAAATGGCGAGGCTCGTCGGCTCTGGCACCGGGGCCTCGGTCGGCCCAAGAGTAAAACCGGAATCAAACGTCACTCCACCAGATACAGCGTTCCCGTCCGTTAGCGTCACGCCCGTCAACCGGATCGTGCCTACAAAGTCGGCCACCCCAAGTCCGCCTAGACTTGAAGTATAGTTATGCCCACTGGTGTACGCAGACGCGTACAAGTTCATCCCGTACCCGCCCAGCGTGTTGTCATAGCGCAGGTCGAACAACACGTCCCAGCTAACCGTGCCGGCGCCATGTCGTAGATTCCGGGCTTCGTAGGTCGGGGCGTTCGTGTTATCGCCACTCAAGAAAAAGCTCGAGAGCCCAGCCGGAGAGGCTTGTGCGCCAGCCCACACCTCAGAATGAGGAAATGCATTGGCGTACGCGTTCGACTGCGGAATGACCGTCCCTGAGAACGGATTGTCGATACTGCGGAGGAGCGCGACCCCGACGCGAGCTTCACTGGTAGATATGATCTCGCCAGCACCTTCGCGAAGGTCCAGCCGACCCTCCACCTGCAACTGGATTCGGAGGGTGGAGGGCAGTGAACTGCCCGTCACCCGGATGACATCCTGCCAGTTCGCCCCGACGATGGTTCGGGAGGCGTAGATCGAACCGCCCATGGCCGAGGAAGAGTAGAGTCGGATTCCCGGATTATGGATGAGGGACACAGATGCCTGCCCGCTTGCCAAGAGGACCGACCCTCCGGCGGTCGCCGACGTTCCACCCGTGACCGGGAAGTTTGAGAACTCTTCGAAGGATCCCCGGCCGTTCGAGTAGACGTCCGACCTCCCGGAAACCCCGGCCTGAGTGATAACCACGGCCCGGCAGGGCTCTGACAGTCCCATGCAGAGGCAGATCATGCAAAAAATCGACTTCATCCTCATCTGAATCTTCATTTTAGTTCCTCTCCGTTGTGGGCGTTCACCCATTTGCACTTAACATCCGCGCCGTGCCCCAATCGCTCTAAGATCGGTACCAGTTAGTCCGAGATTCTTGCACCGGATGTGCAATTTATGGATGGCACCTACTGGCTAGCGAACAACGATCATTCCCTGCAGTTGGCACCTACCACACGGACTAAGAGAAATGTCGGTCCAAACAAAACTCAACAAATCGTGGCGATCGTCACTTGCACACCCTGGTCGACATAGTCGACCAGGATCACCGGGCGGGAGCAGGAGAACCAATCATCCGGAAGGGCGCGCAAGTCCCGCTTCGGTGCATCCGAGCGTTCGAGCTAGCTCCGCATCATGGTTTCAAGACCACGCTGCGCAAGACTTTTCGCTCTGAAGCTTCCATTCGGTCCGACGCAAATAGAGACCTGTCTCCAGATTATCGTGTCACCGTTAAGAATCGTAGCGTCTGGAGCACTTGTAAACACAGCAGTACGATTGTTGCGATTCCTTTGCACGCCCTCTGGACTTACAATATAGTACTGTAGGACTCGGTTGGGATTGGTGGACTTCGAATCCTCAAGTATGTAGGTCCCTTCCGCGTAAGGACGGTCGCGTCGGGGAGGCTCGGTAAATTCGACAGTAATACTGTCGATTTCTTGTCCTGGTGCAGCAAAAATCGGTGTGAACCCAAACAGACGAACACCCGGGATAACGCCAGAAGCCGCCTTGATCGCGACTGCTTTCATTACGTCATAGACTGTTGGATTGTCAGCGACATCTACCGAGATTTCGCGGGTGACGCTGTTTTCGTCATCAGGATATGAACCAAAGTAGATTCCAAGCACTCGAAACTTAACATTGATCACGATGCACCCTTTCGGATTGGAGGATAGTTCTCGCCGAACTGGCGGAGATTTGGGACTGTAAACAATTATTTAGCGGGACGTTTTGGAGCCATCCACCAAACGTATCGACGCGCTCGGGACCATCAGTCAGGTAATCGTGACCGATACGTCGCTCGCTGCACACTAAGAAGAACGCGATGGTCTTTCAAGATTTCCGGTTCGGTCCAGACAATCTATGAAACTTGCCAAAAAATTTGCTTCCCGGGGCTATCGGCATGAGGCGTCGCAGGACTACAATTTGAACGACTTCCTTGCCCAAGCCTCGCCGATCGCACTTGCATCGCGGAGAAAAGTTTTGAAAGACAATAACGTTCTACGTCTTGCCGAGTCGGACAACAGTGTCTCAACGAGCATCCTCGAACGGGCAAAGCTTGGTGATCAAGACGCGTTCCGGATCATTACAGAATTGTATGCGGGTCTGGTTTACCACTGGATTAGAAAAAAAGGATTATCTCCGCAGGATGCTCAGGATGTAAGTCAGGAAGTTTTTGGATCGGTGATCCATAACCTCAAAAGATTCCATCGAACAAATGCGGACCAAAGTTTTCGCGCGTGGATAAGGGTAATCACCCGTTCAAAAATTGCAGATCACTTTCGTAAAAGCGTCGGTGTCGAAATTGCCCTTGGTGGAGATAACCCTCTGTTTGACTTTGTAAGCAACGAAAAAAACGAGGAGCACGAGGAGAGCAATCACGATAAAGCGGTCCTTTACCAAAAAGCAGTTGAGTTCATCAAAGGGGAATTTGCAGACAAAGATTGGAGGGCGTTCCTAATGCTTGTAGTTGATGAGATCCCAGCAAGGGAGGTTGCGGAAATACTCGGAAACAGTGTGAATTCGGTGTACATCGCCAAGTCGAGAATACTCAAGCGACTTCATGACGAGTTCGGGGGCTTGATTGATGACGAAACGATTTAGATGAAACAGGGAGTACGCCATTCAAATGGAATTGTCGCGCGAAACAATAGGCTCATCGGATCAGTGCCCAACCGACCCTGAGTGGCAAGCGTATGCTGTTGGCAGGGTAGANCAGCAGGCCCTACAGTTGATGTCTAGTCACCTGCTGGCCTGTCAACAGTGCTTGGAAGTCCTAGATAGGATTTCCTCGAAAGAATCGAACCCCCATCCAAACGAGCCAATGTCCCCATTTCTTTTGGAGGAAAATTGCCTTCGCCTCGAAGAGATGCTTGCAGGAATCCAGATAGGATGGGAAGCACCAACGGACTCGGCGGACTCCAAGGATGATTCATCGTCGATAGAGTCCTTAAAAATGTTGGGAAGATTTGAAATCCAAGGTGTATTGGGTACAGGCGGATTTGGCCGTGTGTTTTTGGGTTACGATCCACTACTGAAACGGTCCGTCGCGATAAAAGCCCCAAAGCGCACGGCATTTGGAACCGAAGGTGACCTGGAAAACTTTCTCACCGAAGCACGGCATGCGGCTGCGTTGGATCATCCAAACATCGTACCGATTTATGACATTTTGGGAGATGCGTCGGGGCATACGCTTATCGTCATGAAGCATGTGTGTGGAAAACCATTGTCCGCTCAGCACAAACAGGGGAAAACTGCCTTAGAAACAATCGTGCGACAGATGATCGTTGTCGCCAAAGCCATACACTACGCTCACGAACGAGGATTTGTCCACCGCGATCTCAAGCCGTCGAATATCCTGATTGACGAGTTCGGGCAACCCCATGTTACCGACTTTGGATTGGGAATGAACCTTTCAGAACTATCCTCGAAACACATAAGTCGGGGAGGGACTCCTCCCTACATGTCGCCAGAGCAGGTTCGTCATGATGTGCTGATGATTGACCGACGCTCCGACATTTGGGCGATCGGAGTCGTGCTATCAGAACTGGTACACGGGCGACGACCTTTCCCTCAAAAAGACCGAAACAAGCTATTTCATGAAATACAAAACGATGAGCCGCTCATCGAGTCGACACGAGAAACTTATGAAATAGATGGTATTATCAGACGTTGCTTAAGTAGAGATCCTGCAGATCGATATCCCACTGCGGAGAGCTTAGCGAATCAACTACAGGACCTACACAATCGATGCTTTTCTACGGGCCTCAAGAAGTGGTTGTATGGGGGAAGACGAAAACTGGTCATCTTACTCTCGCTCGTTGTGATCGCTGCCTCATTTTGGGGATACTCCATTCTTGAAAGGCAAAAGCAGATCCATTTGACGTTCTCTCAGATCAAGAATGCATCGATAAGCAGTCTTCCTTATTTGCTTGGAAAGCTCAGGCAACTCAAACCGTCGCAGGAAACATTGGCAGCAGATCTTGAGACTCCAACCACCAATACCGCTGTTTTTAACCGTAACCTAACGTTGCTGGTTTTTGGAGACCGTAGTGAACAGACAACCGAACGAGTCATTAGCTTTTTGCAAACAGCCGATGCTGGTGAAATAGACTCTGTTGGAAAATGCATCGTCGATGGACCGACTAAAACGTTCCTGGAACCGATCGTCGTTCAGCGACTCGTCGTTCAGCGACGGAGTGAGTCTAACGTTGCATCCGATACGGATTCAGCCCTAAGGCTTGCAGCTTTGTTGTCCTACCTTGATCCCCAAAACTCTATTTGGCTATCTCTCAGCAAGAGTGTTTCATCGACCCTTGTCTCTATGCCTCAACTCGAAATGCAGCAATGGTTGACTTGTTTTGATCACGTCGGTCCAAAACACTTAGGTAAATCCTTGGGCGAGCTTGCTCTAGCTGCAAATACCTCTCGCGAAACGCGACTTAACGCTACTGTCGCCCTAGTCAAGTTTTTTGGTGCGGATACAGACTTTTTGTGTGGATTGATTTGCGATTTGGAAGAATTTCAGATCCCGACAGTTACGCTAGCGCTTCGTGATCGACGAACAGCAGCAATCGCATCTTTGAAAAAGCTCCACAGGGAATCCCAATCTGGAATACCCTCCTCAGGCCAGAGTAATCTCGCACGCCCAATCTCCATGCCAGCTCGGGTCTCAAATTTAGCTATTGCAACTTGGCTACTTGGAGATCAAGAGATCGCATTCGATTCGTTCCAGAGTTCGACTGACGCAACGCTTCTGACTCTTTTTGTTCACAAGCTTTCGAATCTAGATATAGATTCAAAACCCGTGTTTGACAGTCTTTTGAGCCTGAAAGACAGAAATGATCAACCATCCTCAACAATCAAATTCGGCTTATTGCAACTGCTTTCACGATTGCGAGCGGACCAAATTCCAAACGCCGAGTTGGAGGGCTTACTGAATTACTTTTGGCTCCATGACCCAGACTGCGGCGTTCACTCGATGGCAAGGCTGAACGCGTCGAAATTTGACATTGAACTAAACGTACCTCCGTTTGTTCAGAATAGTACTTGGCTCGTAGATGAAATCGGAGGGCAGTATCAAGATTTCGCGGTCATTGAACCTTGCGTCGCTGCACTCGGAATGCCTGATGGCCAACTTGAACCACTTTTGACCGACCCATGGCCTTGGCACGATCGAAGGTTTACACGACGTATCGCCATCGCCACGAACGAAGTGACGATCAAACAATTCAGAGTTTTTCTTCCCGAGTACTTTGCAACCGATCCGATGTTGACTGAAGCGGATCCAGATGCCGCGATGGCTATGGTATCCATGCAAGCGGCGTATATCTTCTGCAATAGCTGGTCGGTCGCATCAGGACTACAGACGTGCTATGAAACGAGAAGTGACGAAGATGGGCGAGAAAAACTTTATCCCAAGACGAACCATCTTGCACTCAATGGTTATCGATTACCTACGGACGGGGAATGGGAGTTGGCATGCCGATCTGGTACTACCACAAACAGGTTTTACGGCGATGCAGAACACCTGGAACACCAATACGGGTGGGTAAGCGAAACACCGGGAATTCGATTCTACAACGGTGCGTTTATTTCACAACCCGTAGCTCGCTTTTTACCAAATCGTTGGGGATTGTTCGACATGTACGGAAATGTCAAAGAGATTTGCAATCGCAGTTGCGACCCAATACGAGACAGCGATGAGTTCATTGATGACGAATCAAAATCGGAAGCGAGTCCATATGGAGGCCCAAGAATTAGAGGGGTGTCTTTGGATGCCCCGGGTGAACTTTGGGGCTTCAGCTATTGCCGAACGGATCGTATCGTTGGCGAACCGGATCCACTGAACGGATTCCGGGTCGTCAGAACTTTACTTGGCGAATGATCGAAACACAGGTTCGGTCTAAGTTACTTGGTTTTTTTCAATCTTTAGAAGGATAGAGCGATGTCAGACGGTCTCCCCATTGACGTGTTACCAGAGGACCCAAATTGGAGTCCTACTCCCGACCAACTTAAAGATTGGAAAACCAACTATCCGGACGTTTTATTCAAAGCAAATGCCAGCAATGTCAACTGGGTTGATTCGGATGGTAACAATGTCTCGACCATTCCTATATCGCCATGCGGTTTTGCAGTTTACGAATGGAAGATAGTCTCAGGGAGAGGTGAATGGGATGAGATTGTGACTGAAAGACGTTGCAGAACTGGCTGCAATCCAGTCCCTCCCCTCGCAGTTCCGGGTGCCATGCCACTTAAAATGCGAATTGCAAAACCATGCAGTTAGGGCATCTATTTTGATGCGCCCCCATGCGTCAATGAGCCGATTTGCGGAATCGGCTTGATGGGTTTGGCATGCAATTTTTGTTGATCCCCCAGATGCGGCAATCGCAAGTAGGACCTCTTTGGTGCAATAATTGCGGCAGGGCTAGTTCGGCATGAAACGGATGGAGCAGTCTGACAGTGGGATTTTCAAGAATCTTTCTATCGGAGGGGCACCATGGTTCGTCGGCTGGATATATACAAAACAAGGGGAGTCGAACATTTATACGCAACCGGGATGTCCAAGCGTTAGATTACCAAAACCCTTGGAGGTTATCGGAAGTCTTTCGATCGGAGCGTTCAATCCTTCGATTTGATAGTCGAACTCCTTGGCCAGGCTGTCGGCTGTCAACCTTAGGTTCGGAAGCGACGTGAAATACGACTCCGGGTCTAACGCTACGCTCTGTGACCGTGCAATCAATAGAGATTAATCCGCCTTCGTTTTCCACTCTGCCTTTCCAAGCGGGAGCGTCGCGTTCAATCCCAGCAAGAGCGTTGGTGCCATATTTGCATATACAGGAACTTCGACGGTTTTTCCCGGTTCTGGCACTTTGCAATAGAATTGACCCACAGGCCTGTCACTTACCAATGTCACATTCTTTAATTCCTGCTTGTCAGTTTTAATTCTAATAGTTGCACCTGCATCAATCGGAAATAAAGCTGGGGTGTTCGCATGCGCAGTAACCTCTGTTGACGCAAGTACTGCCTTCCAGAAATTATCGGAGTTATTATTGTCCTCCCACACCTCCAGGATTATGTCTTTTCCAATCCAGTTCTTCGGAGCGGAAAAGGATAACCTTACTGTTCTTCCCTCCGCTTCCTTTTCGAGCCTAGGAATCAAAAACGCGCCGACACTCTCAATCTTCACTATTGTATAGACGGTTGGATTGGGGTACGGAATAAGTCTTCCAAGCAATCCCTGCATCATGATGTTCCGCTCGTTTTTGGCTTTTGAGCGATAGCCTGTTATCTTTAAGTCGACGGTGTAAGTTGTTTCGGTTTTGTCGTCAGCGTGAACAGCAGTGACGAGGACGAATAGACCAACCACTAAAAAACCAAGCGATACCACAGGTTTCATTTTTTTCTCCGAGAATAGAAGTAAGACGATCCAATATTCGATCTTTCCTTCGAAATCTTGGAACCAAGGTTTTTTCTAGAAATTATGTATCTGTTGAACTGACCGTAACACGATTGAATCCGATTGGAGTATGGCGATCATGAATTCGAAATCGATCGCCTCACGAAGCGAAGACCAAGCCCGCCAAGGCCAAAGATAAGCAGACTACCCGGTTCTGGGACCGCGTGGGACGGGGTGGCAAATACTGCGAACCGATCGAACACCAAAAAGTCCTGTCCGGTATCGTTGCGAAATCGGATCGATGTAATCAGGGAACCCTCGGTCCCCTCGATCCGCAAATAGGCGTTTCGGACAGTGACCCCACCACTCCAGTTGACCCCAGCAAGACTTTCAACCGTTCCTAGATTCTGTCCGTTTACAAACAAAGTGTGGTCCGTGACCGGAAACGGATTGGTCAGGCTCGACAAGGCCGATTGAAAATTCGCCAAACCGATTCCTACGACAGGAGCACCAGTAGCGAGTGCGAAGGTTGTGTTGGTGGCCGCAGTTGGCAAAAACGGGCCGTTAAGGCCGTTGCCCGCATTGGTCAGAACTTTGGTGCCGTCCCAAAAGTTGTTGGCCGTCTGTGAATCGCCCGCCGAATCAAATGTCTTTGGCAAGCTGGTATAGGACTTGTTCTCGGGGATAAGACCCTCGAACGAGATGGTCAAACCCGAGATCAAGGCGGTGTCCTCGAAATCCTCCACCGTATACCCACTGATCCCCAGCGCCGCATCCATTGCCACTGTATTGGCCGAATAACTGCTTCCAGCAAAGGACGTCACAACGAACCCCGCCTGGCACGATTCGGAAATCAAACCAGGGCCCAACAACGTCACTACCGCTACAAAAAAACAACGCAATCTCGACATCGCATAAGCTCCGTTCATGATTCCTCAGGGTGTATCGATCCGAAAAAACTTCGACAAGTGAGTGGGACTCGAAAGTGTCTCCACTCCCCTCAGGACCAATACGACGGACATCTACACGCCTAGCGGAGAAGTCGTTACTGCTTGACCTCAAGCCGGTCGAAAGACCGCGAAGCGATCGCGACGAACAGAATGCTGCCGATCGATCCAAGCAGGCAGGTGGTCAAAAAGACGCTTGCAAAACTCGTCTCTGGAATCGAGCCGACGAAGAAATTCTTCGATAGGATCAAGATTGCGTATCCGAAGTAACCGACCGAGTCGGCCACATACATCATGAAACCGACGTTGGCTCGGTCGCGAGTGCATGCGATGATCCGCTCAAAGACCGTCGTATGAACTGCTACATAGGGCAAATACAGACCTGCCCCAATGCATACCATCAATCCCATCGGCGAGATCTCCATCCAAAACCGATGGCCTAAGACGCTCAGCAAGATCAGCAAAAAGCCCACGGTGCATGTCGCAAAGGCCAAGCGAAGCGCTTGGCGATTGTCTTTGACCAGTACGGCCGAAGCGTTGGCAATGGTCGCCACGAGCATCACCCAAAAATCGATGCTCGCGTAATCCGAGGATTGGATCTTCGCCCCGAGTCCGGTCAAAATCTCTCTGGCAAAATCATCCCGAAAACTTCGCAAGATGCTCACGATGAAGTACATGCCGGCGATCGCACCGATCCCCCAGGCATAAGTCCTTACAATGTACCAGCGATCCTCTTTGCGCATCGGCTCCCTAGGACTGCGGACCGTCTGGTCCAGGAGCGTCGGTGGTGGAATCTGATGGAGCATCCAGAGAAAAAAGCAGATCGGCAGGAAAAACAATAGCCCAGAGAGAAACGGCATCCAACGCTCCGATTCGGCCAAGTTCCATCCCAGCCGTTGCTGCGTCGTGTCCATCACCTGCTGGCCAACCGTCTTGGCAACGCCGCCGGCCAATATGAAACTGGCACACAGACCGGCCGCTAGGGCCTCGGTCAAGCGACGGCCCTCGAGCGACCCTAGCACCAAACCGAAGACGATTCCCAACGGTAAACCGTTGAGAAACATACAAACCACATGCCAAGGAGAGGGGACGACGGCAAACAGAAACAGCGATCCTAACGCCGCGAGAATCAACATTAGGATCGTCCAAGCTCGTCGCTCGGGGCCCGCCTCGGACACCACGCGGATCCCGACCAATTTCGAGACCAAATACCCGATCACCTGCGCCGAAACCAAAACCGCCTTCTGATCCCAATCCCCACCGAACCCTTGCGCCAAATCCTCTTGCTTGAAGGCCGCCACCGTAAACGGCTTACGGTACATGTACATGCAAAAATAGGTCCCAAAGGCAGCCAAGATCGCCCAGGCGTTGACCAACCAAGCCGATTGCATGAGACGATGGATCAAGACGTTTGCCTCAAGATTGTTTTTGGATT
>JGI24766J26685_10000030_pt1 | contig 31052 bp, 25 predicted proteins | sample SanBayMetagenome_FD_26685 | JGI IMG/M metagenome (IMG submission 26685)
TAGCATTGGATCGGGTTGGAGTTCTTGGTCCCATGGGTACACTGGAACCGTTTGGCATACGGCTTTGGCTACAGTAGCTGAGAAAAGGGATAGCGTGACCTTGACGTTGCCGACGGGGACCAAGGCATTTTATTTCTATGCCACGCCTGCGGAAGTAACAGGGGCCTTCAATATGACTCTCAACACCGTAGACGCTCCTGATGGTGGACCAAAAACCCAATTGGTACATGTCTCTTTAGGGGCTCATTTCTTCGGCGTTTATACCACGGGCAATTCGACCTTGACGAGTCTGATCCTCTCAAGGCCTAATGGATCTAACGGACTTGCCTTCGGTGAATTCGGTATTTTCAACGATGGTACCGCTGGGGGCGCGGTTCCTGAGCCGACCTCAATGGCGATTTTCGGGCTCTCTGGGATAGCGCTGATTGCCCGNCGCGGAATGGCCAAGAAACGNNTAAAAGCTTAGACTTATNGCNGGTTTTCTTTAGTTGNTTGGTATCTATTGTTCGTCTGCGAGGCGAAGCATCTCGCAGGCGAGCCAATCGCGGGAAAATGCCCANTACCTCTGGACTGTAGGTTCGGANACCCCTAGTTGTTTTGCACACTGGGGGATCGTCAAGCCGCTGAAGTATTTCAATTCGACGACGCGGGCATGGGACGGGTGGTCCTTGGAAAGGCGGAGCAAGGCTTGATCGAGCATTAGCAGGCTCTCGGCCTGGGGCAATTCTTTATTCGAACGCGTTTTGGATGGTTGGTTGTCGAGCTCTACGTCGATTCTGGCGAGCAATTGATTTCTACGAGAACGACGCCGAGCATTATCGACAACAACACGGCGCATCGTTTGGGCAAATAGGGCCTTGATATCCCGGACTTCTTTGGTCGGTTCATTGATGTAGCAATTTAGACGGCAATACGCTTCGTGGAATAGGTCCACCGAGCTCATCGCGTCGCTTTTGCGCTCTCGCTTGAGAATAGTCTTGGCGATCGATTTGAGTTCTGAGTACAAATCCGGATCCGAGATGTTCATTTGTCAACTCTTGTCTAAGTTGAACCGCGAAAAGGACAACCACTGTAGCCCAGAGGATTGTACTGTGAAAAACGGTACGCCAGCAGGTCGAGACGATCGATCCGCATGGGACTGGGGCTCCATCGGTGCCAGGCACCCGCTGGAGCGCAGGGGGGATGCTAGCAAACCGGGGGTCTGGATCCGGTGCCAGGCACCCGCTGGAGCGCAGGGGGGATGCTAGCAAACCGGGGGTCTGGATCCGGTGCCAGGCACCCGCTGGCACGCAGGGGGGGATGCTAGCAAACAGGGGTCTAGATCGGTGCTAGCTAAGATTTTTAAACCGCGGGTAGATAAACCGCTCGTTTTCGCGCATCATCTATTCCGTCATGACTACCCAGCCAGAATTCTCCGAAACGGTACGCACACAGGTCGAGCGGATCTTCCAGCACGGAATTCCTGCCGTTGCGGGCCTGTACGATCTGACGAGCTTACGGCTCGTGCGGTTTGCTGCCACCGTCACGCGCAGTCAACATGACGCTGAAGACGCTGTTGCTAGCGCCTTGCTCAAGGTCGTCTCGGAGATCGATTTGCTTTACCGCGCAAGGAACCCTTGGGCGTTTCTCCTGCAGATGGTCCGCAACGAATCCTTGCTGATTCTCAGGCGCAAGAAGCGTTGGCGAGTTGCAGCCGGCAAACTTGGGGAATGCCTAGCCGATCTGCTGATTGCACCGTCCAAGCCCGATGCGATCGAGAGCCAAGAATCGATGCAGGAGGTCTGGCGCGCCCTGAGGCGATTGCCGACCGAGCAAGCCGAGGTTGTGGTCCTGAAGATTTGGGAGGAATTCACCTTCCACCAGATCGCTCAGACACTCGACATTCCGCCGGCTACGGCGGCAAGTCGCTACCGCTACGGTTTGGCCAAGCTATCTGAATTCCTAGGCCCTGAAATCCCACAAGAGGTCGGAGATACTCCGAATCGGCTATGAATTCCGAGCAAATCCATAGCCTCGAAGAGCGGATTAAACGGTCTGAAAACCACGTTCTGGCGACCGATACGCTGCGAGGACGTATCGTCGGAGAGGTCTTGCAGCGCGATCAAGCCGCGAGCCTAGCCAACCGTCTATCCCGGTTTTCGGTTTTGCTGCTTATCTGCAATGCGTGTGTCCTTATGTCGATTCGGTCCCTGGACCGATGGTGGCATGACCACTATCAGCCTTTATTCTCGCTTGAGCTTGTTCGACGAGCCGATGAAATCCAACAGGGCAGTCGATTAGAACCCACTGAATCGCTCGCGATGGCTTATGGACAGTGGAAGTCGAAGCTCGCTAGCCACTGGGAGAAGGATTTTCATCAGGGCCCCATGGAAATCCCCAGGGAAGGCACCAGGGACCGTACCGAATAGTTGCGGTCGCTCATTGCCCCCAGACGGATCCGGTTTTGGATATCATAGAGACGGTCCGAGTTTCGACGTCTTTTGTCCGGAAGGTCATTCCATGTATCGCGTCCCTCGACGATCTTTCCTTGCGGGTGCCTCGGCTGCTTTGGCGTTTGCACCAGAGTCGCTCCGAGCCGGCCCCCGATCCGACACACCGAGATCAACGCTCACAACGAAATCCAAACTCAAAGTAGCCTTGATCGGCTGCGGTGGACGGGCGAGCAATCATCGCGACGAATTCCAAAAGATCGCTGAAATCGCCTGGGTCTGTGATCCTGACAAGAAAAGGCTTGCGGACTTCGAGAAGGCAACTGGAGCTAAAGGTACAACGGACCTGCGCAGGGTTCTTGAAGACAAGGATGTGCAAGCCGTCGTCATATCGACTCCTGACCACTGGCATGCGCCTGCCTCGATCTTGGCCTGCAATGCGGGCAAGCATGTCTATGTTGAAAAGCCCTGTAGCCATAATTTTATCGAGGGTGCATTGCTGGTCGAGGCGGCCCGCAAGAACCAGGTCGTTGTCCAGCATGGAACGCAAAGCCGAAGTAATCGGCTGATCGTCAATGCGATCAAAATGCTACAAGAGGGAGCTATTGGTGATGTGATGATGGCCAAAGCTTGGAATATCCAGCGTCGCAGCAACATCGGCAAATCCGCTCCGTCGGCAGCACCCGAGCACATCGACTACGATGCTTGGATCGGACCTGCCGAATTCATGCCTTACCAAAGCAACCGATTCCACTACGCTTGGCACTGGTGGCATAACTTTGGAACTGGGGATATCGGAAACGATGGCGCCCATGAGATCGATATCGCTCGTTGGGGATTGGGTGTCGAGGGTCTTCCGAGCACGGCAAGTGCGATTGGTGGCAAGTACTATTTCGACGACGATCAGCAGTTCCCTGACCATGCAACTTGCATCTTTGAGTGGCCTGGCGATGGCCGAGTCGGACACCGTCGTCAATTGACCTTCGAGATGCGTATTTGGTCGACCAACTATCCGTACAATTGCGACAATGGAGTTGAGTTTTACGGCACCAAAGGAATGCTGATGGTCAGCAAGCGTGGAAAGTTGATGGTTTGGTCGGAGAGCAATAAACTCGTCGACTCACCGGCACCAGAGCAGATCGTCGAATTGGCTTCGAGCCATCAAGCCGATTTTTTGGCCGCCATCGAGCAGGGTACAAAGCCGTCGGCCGATATTCAGATCGGTCATGATTCGACCGCCTTGATCCACTTGGCCAATATCTCGGTCAAAACGGGCAATCAATTGAAAGTCGACCCGAGCACCCAAGCGATCACCAACGACCCGCAAGCCCATGCGATGCTTGGTAGGTCGTATCGCAGTGAGGGTCATTGGTCTGTTCCGATCGGAAAACCGGTCGGCTGATAGGTGCGGTCTAGCGCCTTACTGCAGCAGGTTTTTCCTGAGCGAGTTTCTCCGCCGGTACGTAGCCCAAATAGACCATGAGGTCGCGAATTTCCGAGGGGCTCAGGGTATCGAGGAGTCCTGCGGGCATGACGGATGTTCTGCTGCTTTGTACTTCTTGGATCTGATCTTCGGCAATGACGAATTCTTTGTTTTCATTGACGCGGACGGCTAGTCCTTTGGCGGTTTTGACCACGATACCTGTGAAGACTTCTCCGTCGGTGGTTAAGACTTTTTTGGTCGCGTACTGATCGCTGATCACATGCGAAGGAAACAGAATCGACTCAAGGGTCTCGATGCGAGTGAATCGCTTGTTGACACTGGTGAGGTCTGGACCGTATCCACCTCCGACGCCGTTCATTTTGTGGCAGGCATTGCAACGCGCCTTGGCGTACATCTGTTGGCCTCGCTCGGTGGATCCTTGGCGGCCTTGTTCGCCGTTGAGGAACTGTTCGATGAAATCGAGCGACCAGCGAGGGTCAGCCGTTTCGTTGGCTAAGACAGCGCTTGGGGCATCCGGGTATTTACTTGCGTACCAGTTTTGCCAAGCGGCGATCGGTGTGAGTTTGGCTTCCGCAGTGCGAGTCGCTTGCGAGGTCGATTCGGTTTCCGTGCTATCGGATCCTTGGGGATCAGATACTGTGACATCAGCATTTGTGACATCAGGCTCTTGGGGATTCGCATCGAGCAAGCTTGTGGTGCTCGTGGCAGTCCAATACTCCAAGAGTTTCAGGACGGGGCTGGGATCTTGGCCCGCCTCGACCAGTTTGCAGCCTTGTAGGATCACTTGCCGAACCGCTTCGGGTTCTTCCGTTGCGGCTTCGATTTTCAGCAGACAGCCGCATACATCCCCGACGGCAAAAAGGTCCAGCACGCCCATCGAGCGGACCAGGTAATCCCAGTTAGCTTCATCGGGCCGTTGGGACATGGCCAGGGCGATCGTAGCCCGTCGATCGGGGCTTTTTCGCCATCGTTCCCGAAGGTGTTCCATGGCAGATTCATCGGCTTGCATCGATAGTACTGCGGTGATTCCGGTCTTGAGTCGCTTGTAGACATCCGACTCCAAGCCACCTTGATCGATCGCGTTATCGAGTCGTTTGAGTTTGTCGATTTGTTCGGGGTTGAGTTGCTCGGGTAGTTTGTACAGTGCGGCCATCGCTGCGTTGGGGTACTTCTCTCCGAGATCGAGTATCTGCAATGCTTCTCGCTCTGTGAGAAATTTCGAGAGCGACTCGGACGTCTTCATCACATACAACGCGAAGGAGCCACCGGTTTGATCCTCGAGGCATCCTTCGAGGAATTGCAAGGTGGCCATGCGTTCTGAGGAGGTCCATTCGTGAGGCATCATTGGCAGATGCATTGCGATGAGCATTCGATCGGACATCGTCGCATCGGTTTTCAGATAAGCCACCGCATCGGCTACGAGGTCGACTTGGGAGAACGTTGCCAATCGAACCAATTCCCCGTTGATTGTCGAATTTCCCGTGGGGAATTCTTGCGATACAAACGTTCCGATCTCTGGATAATCGCTCCCTTTGGCTCCGCTGACATGCAGGGCGACTTGCATCGTGCGCAGAAGATCCAAAAAGTCCGCATCGCTGACAAAGCCCTTCGATACACGCATCAAGTGGTCCATCACTTGAGCGCAGGTCGTCGGATCGCGGTCGCGGTGGACCAGAGCCAACGCCGATTGAATCACGACTTTGCTGTTGCTTTCGGTCAGGAAGTTACGCCATTGATTGGATGGAATATTCATGAGCAAGCGACGGCCTAAAAAGCGTTCTTCGCGCGAATCGCTCAGAAGCAAAGGTCGAATCTCTGTAGGCTCGCAAGCCTGTCCGCTACGCACCAAAGCTTCGCAACTCGCTAGGCGAACTTCTGAAGATTCGTCTGCCAGTAGTTCCCGGAGGCGCGCCGATGCGGTCGGTTCGCTCGCATGGAGGGCCATGAGTCTAGCGGCTTTGGATCGGACTTGATCGTTAGGCGTCTTGGACAACTCCACGAGGATCTCAGGTGTTGGAATCGGGCCTAGCAACTGCATGAGGTCAAGGGCTTGCGTTCGATAGCGAGCTGGGTTTTCTTCGCTGAAAGCGACGCCCAAGACTTGTTCGTCCCAAGCCTCACCGATCTCTCGCTTGATGATCGCTACGGCTTGACGTGAGTAAGCCGAGTAGAGCTGGGGCTGACGAATCGCCTTGGCGATGCCTTCTCCGAGGTTGCGAACCGCCTCGGGTATCTTGCCCTGCCATCGGACTCGGTAGATTCCACCTTCGGTTCCTCGACCACCACAGCAAAAGTAGATCGCTCCATCGGGACCCACTTCGACGTCGGTGACGTTCATGGGGGTACCGACAACGAAGTCCTCTGCCCGAACCTTGCCCCGATCGAGCGTGTCGACCTGCACGGCGATAATGCGACCTTCCGACCAGTCGGCCGTAAAAATCGCACGATGGTATCGGGCTGGGAACGCATAGTGATTGTAAATGGTGATGCCTGTAGGGGAGCCTCGGCCTGTACTGGCCAGAGATCCCAATCGGTCTGGATAATACTCCGGCCAATTGGCCCATCCGCTTCTCCATCCAAACTCACCTCCTTCGATGACTTTGAACAATCCTGTCGCNCGGTGCCAGGCCGATCCGATGTCTGCCTCCATGTCGCTGTCATGCAGGAACATCGAGCCGTTGGGATGGAAAGCAACATCGTAAGCATTCCGCAAACCGCCAGCAACGACNCTCATCGTACGCTGACTCAAGTCGTACCGGATGACCGTCCCGCCAGGAGCCTTCACACCCATCGCATGCCCACCTGGATCTTCAAAGCGAGGGCGCACCAAATCGCCTTCATAAGGTGCCATCAAAGGCTGGTAGCCAGCAGGGGAATCCACCAAGCCGGCATGATTTCCGATCGAGAGGTACAAGCATCCATCGGGCCCAAAGGCGATCTGGTGCGCTCCGTGCTCGCCGGGGGTTCCCTTGAACCTAGCGAGCGTCTCGCTCTTTTCCAGCTCGCCGTTGCGGTCCTCGTCGATCAAACGATAAAAGCCCGATCCCTCGGGTCCTTCGCCCGTCACGTAGACGTCGCCATTGAGCGCCAATAGTCCTTGAACATTCTTGACTAGATCGCAATAAGGCTTGGTCGNGTCCGGGACACCATCCTTGTTCGTGTCGTACATCAATACCAATCCGCCACCTTCGACCGAAGCGACGATATGGCCAAACTCGTTGAATGTCATCGCCACGAGCGAACCGATCTGAGAGTCAGCGACCTCTTCAATTGCAAACCCAGGGACAATCGTGAAGCGCTCGGCAAGCGGATCCTTGCGATCCGAAACGGCCTGTGCGGCTAGCCGCATCGGCTCTGGGCTTTGAGCGATCGATTCGGGAGTGGACAGTGCCGGACTGCTCTGGGCCGGACTGCTCTGGGTCGGGTTGCTCTGGTTGGGGGCTCTTAAATCGACAGCTTCGGACCAAGAACCATCGTTGAATCCGAGCGTCTGCCAGTTCCGAGGCGCCCCCTTGGACGCTTTCCATTCCCCATCGGATACTACTAAGCGCCAATTCCCTTGCTTNGGCTTGAANTAAAACTCGACTCGGACTCCTGGTGTGCTTCTTCCTGACGATTGGACTCCGATGGCAAGAACATTCTGGCCGGGTTTCACTGCTGCTTGCAAGTCGATCCGCTGCTTGCCCTCGGGAGGTTTACCATCGGTGGGCTTCGCAGGACGAACCCGTTGGCCGTTGAGGTACACCTCGGTGCGGGCTTCGCTTTCCACGTCGACAAAACATCGCTCGATTTCGGGAAGATCCATGGTGCGACGGAAGAAGCAGTCCCCGGGCTGTTGGGTATTGGGGGCGAGAGGATCTGCCCAAAGGAGCCAAGGATCCGGGCGATTCGGATCTTGCGCAATGGCTGGACTGGCGATGATCTTTTCATCGGGCTTGGCCACTGGAGTTGTCTTAGGGATCGCCCGTTCGGCGGCCCGTCCCATCGGAAAGGGCATCCAGGACGGCTTGCGTGGTTCCTGGCAGATCCCCGAGTCGCTCAGTAGCGTCCAGGTGATTGCAAGGGTGAGCAACCAAATAAAATTCAACGTCGCTTTGCGATTCGATTCGTCCATGGAATCTTTCCTTCGATGGCGCTAGGGCTCTTAAAAAAGAGCTTGCGGGATAGTTTGGGGAGCAGACTAGGAAGAATTCGATGGCGGGATCAAGCCCGATTGTTTTTCGCAATGAAGCTTGTCAAAATTGGCATTTTGCCTATACTCCCAACGAGAGCCAACGGCTTGGCTCAGGCGAGCGACTTGCGTAAGGTGTTTGCTATCATGGACTTAGCTCCTTCCAATAACCAGATCCCCACCCGGCCTGTCGATCAGTTGGTCTTGGATTTGCTGCGCCGTCACGAGGGGCTTACGGTAGTGGATCTGACGGAAAAATTGGAAGTGACAGCCACGGCGGTCCGCCAGCGGCTCGACCGCTTGGAAAACGCCGGTTATGTCGAGAAACGCAAGAATTCGGCTGGACGAGGTCGCCCGACCTTCTCGTACTTCCTGACCGATCTTGGTTGGCGGCAAGTCGGTGTGACTTACACGGATCTGGCCGTAGCGCTTTGGGGGGAAATCCTCCTATTAGAGGAAGGTCAGACGAGGTCCAAGTTAATCGACCGTGTTTCGAAGCGGATGGGTCGATCCTTCAAGGACCTTCTTCCTGAAGGCTCACTGGAGGAGCGGATGAAGTCGCTTGCTGGTCTGATGGCTGCAAGGCGGATTCCCGCTTCGTTCCTGAGCATCGAGGGGCTTCCGATCCTTTCGGTCCATGCGTGCCCTTACCCGGACTTAACAGGCCGCGACTCGGACCGCAGCCTGTGCGATCTTGAACAGCAGGTGCTCAGCGAGGCCATTGGCCAACCGCTTGAGTTGAGTTGTTGCAGGCTCGACGGGCATGGGACGTGCCAATTCAAGCCGATTCAAAAACAAACCACCCAAACCTCAAACCCATAAGAATTTGAAAAGCGAACTGGAATGAGTCATATACTGCAGATTGAAAACTTGCACGTTTCGGTCAATGACAAGCCGATCTTGCGCGGCGTGAACTTGGTCATTAAATTCGGCGAGACCCACGCATTGATGGGCCCGAACGGATCGGGCAAGAGCACCCTGGGGTTGGCCATCGCCGGTCACCCGAACTACCAGATCACCCAGGGTTCGATCAAGCTCGACGATGCGAATCTTACGGAGATGGAGGCCGACGAGCGTTCGCGGGCTGGGGTCTTCATGGCATTCCAGCGCCCAGTGGCGATTCCTGGTGTCAAGACGGCAGACTTTCTTCGTCATGCGGCGACCAACGTCCGTCGTCCGGACCGCAAGGAAGGTCAGGACCTGATACCGATGCGAGAGTTCCGCAAAGAGCTCAAGTCCAAGATGGAGCAGTTGAAGATCGATCCGGATTTTGCTCGTCGTTATGTCAATGATGGGTTCTCCGGTGGAGAGATGAAGCGGGCTGAGATCTTGACGATGGCGATGCTTTCTCCCAAGTTCGCGATTCTCGATGAGACCGACAGTGGTCTGGATGCCGACGCGGTGCGACTTGCAAGCGCCTCGATTGCAGAGATTGGTCGCGACAAGATGGGTCTTTTGATCATCACGCACCACGACAAGTTATTGGAGCACAACCCCCCGCAGTTCACCCACGTGATGCTTGGCGGACGGATCGTCGAGACCGGTGGCGCCGAGCTTGCTCGGGAGCTCCACGATCAAGGCTACGATCGGATTCGCAAGAGCTATCCGGATGCCGAAGCGGCCAACCAGCAGATGCTTGCCAAAGAAGAGTCTTTGGCGGTCTAAACACAATAATTCTCAAAAGAAAATCAATAATTATGTCCTCCGATACCAGCACCAACGAAGCCATCGGCGAAATCAACAAATACGATTTTCGCACCGAGACGACGGCCGTTTTTAAGGCCCGCAAGGGACTCGATAAGCAAATCGTCGAGCAAATTTCTGAAATGAAAAATGAACCGCAATGGATGCGGGATTTTCGTCTCAAATCGCTTGAGATTTTCAACTCCAAGCCCATGCCCAATTGGGGCGGTAGTATCGATATCAACTTTCAGGATATCTATTACTATCTCAAGCCCACCAACAAACAGGGTCGGACCTGGGATGAAGTCCCTCAAGAGATCAAGGACACGTTCGAGAAGCTCGGCATCCCCGAGGCCGAGCGAAAGTTCCTCGCGGGCGTGAAGGCTCAATTCGAGAGCGAAGTGGTCTATGGGTCGCTCAAAGAGGATTTGGTCAAGCAAGGAGTGATCTTCACCGACACCGATACGGCGGTCCGAGAGTACCCGGATCTGGTCCGCGAATACTTCGCAACGATCATTCCACCCAACGACAATAAATTCGCCGCATTGAATTCGGCTGTGTGGTCTGGGGGTTCGTTTATCTATGTGCCCAAGGGGGTCAAGATCGACTTCCCGCTCCAAGCCTATTTCCGGATCAATGCCGAGAACATGGGTCAATTCGAACGCACTTTGATCATCGTCGATGAGGGAGCCAGCATCCATTACGTCGAAGGCTGCACTGCGCCGATGTATTCGTCCGAGTCGCTTCACTCGGCGGTTGTCGAGATCATCTGCAAGCGGGGGAGTCGATGCCGCTACACGACGATCCAAAATTGGGCGAACAACATTTACAACCTCGTCACCAAGCGTGCGGTGGCTTACGCCGATGCGACCATGGAGTGGGTCGACGGGAACTTGGGCAGCAAGCTGACCATGAAATACCCGGCGGTCTATATGCTCGAACCGGGTGCCCGCGGTGAAATCCTTTCGATCGCTTTCGCTTCGGCAGGACAGCATCAGGATGCAGGGGCCAAGCTCGTGCATGCTGCACCCCATACCACTGGACAGATCATCAGCAAATCGATTTCCAAGAACGGTGGTAGGGCCAGTTACCGTGGGTTGGTTCGCGTCGAAAAAGATGCACGCAAATCGAAGTCGAATGTGGTATGCGACGCGTTGATCTTGGACTCCAAGAGCCAAAGCGATACGTATCCCTACATCGAAATCCTCGATCAAGATGTCAGCATCGGCCACGAAGCGAGCGTATCGCGAATCGGAGAAGAGCAACTGTTCTATCTCATGAGCCGAGGTCTATCTGAGGCTGAGGCCAGCACCATGATCGTCAACGGGTTCATCGAGCCTTTGGTCAAAGAACTCCCCATGGAATACGCGGTCGAAATGAACCGATTGATCCAGCTTCAAATGGAAGGATCGGTGGGCTAATCGCTATGACTACTTCCGCCATGACCGATAAGCTCGATTCGACGGAAACGTTTGGACAGCCCGCCTTTGATCGACTCCTCGAGAAACGGATCGATCCGACTTGGCTCACCGCCAAACGCAAACAAGCTTGGGAAGTCTTCCAGTCGATCGATTGGCCCAATCCTCGCGACGAGAACTGGATGCGTTCAGAACTCCGGGGTCTGAGGCTGAGCAAATTCGCACCGAACATCGACGAGTCGGTTGAGATCCCTGAGGGTACTCCTGTCCGATTGCTCGAAGGAGTCGACGTTTCGGCAAGTCTTCGAAGCGTCAACGGGGTTGTCGTCTCGGAGTCGCTCGACGAAGGTCTCGCCGCCCAGGGCGTTGTCGTCGGGTCCTTGTCACGCTGCGCCCGAGACCACTCGGCGCTGGTCGAACGGTATCTGCACAGCTTGATCTGTCCGAAAAGCGATCGGTTTGCTGCCCTGCAAGCGGCCATGTGGAGCGATGGGTACTTCGTCTACGTTCCCCGAAACGTCCGAGTCGAAAAACCGATCCATCTGCATGCAGCGATGGGGGATGGCCAAGTCGATCTGTCCCACACGTTGATCGTCCTAGAGTCCGGAGCCGAAGCGACGGTTCTCTTCGAATCATCGAGTCCCGATGTCACCGCAAAAGGCTTGCACTGCGGCGGGGTGGAACTGATCCAGCACGGCAATAGCCACCTGCGTTACGTCAACCTTCAGGATTGGGGGAAAGGTTGCTGGCACTTTGCACACCAACGAGCCTCGGTGGGTCGCGACTCGCAGTTGCAATGGACCGTCGCGGCGATGGGAGCAAAATTTGCGCAAGTCGACCAACGCGTCGAGCTTGTCGAGCCGGGAGCCAGAAGCCAAGTCAATGGAGTCATGTTCACCCAGGATCGCCAACACCTGGTATACAACACCTTGCAGCATCACAAAGCGCCCCATTGCACCAGCGACTTTTTGTACAAGAGCGTTCTTCAAGATCGATCGCGCACGGTTTGGAGAGGCATGATCAAGGTCAGCGAAGGTGCCCAAAAAACCGATGGTTACCAGCGCAATGACAACCTCATGCTCAGCGATGCGGCGCGAGCCGACTCGATCCCAGGGCTCGAGATCAACGCCGACGATGTTCGATGCACCCACGGAAGCACCAGCGGACGGGTCGACGAAGAATTGATCTTCTACGCTCAGTCTCGTGGGTTCACTAGATCCGAAGCGATTCGAATGATCGTTACGGGGTTCTTCCAACAGATCTTCGATCGCATCACCATCCAAACGGTGCGCGAAGCCCTCGGCGCAGCGATCGCACGCCAAGTTCGACAATACGAATGAAAGAGCCAACGACCATGCCTCCTTTTCATTATGTTTGTCCAAGGGATCAGATTCGGCCCAACGAACCCCAGACCTTCGAAATCGATGATCGATTCGTGGTTTTGGTCGAGATCGATCAGGTCGTCCACTGCATCGAAGATATGTGCACCCACGACGGCGGGACCCTTGGAGATGGCCAACTCGATGGCGCTTGTTTGGTTTGCCCAAGGCACGGCGCGAAGTTCGATGTTCGGACCGGCAAGGCCGTCTGCATGCCGGCTACCGAGGACACTCCAAGCCATACCGTCAAGATCGATGCGGGGAAGATCTACGTGGCGTTGAACAACTGATCCAGGTCGATCCGTTCAAGTGGCCATGTACGCGAATCAAACTAGGCAATCAAGGTAGTCGATTATCCCAGAGCGAGTTGAAAATGTCTGAAACCAACCAACCGACCGAACCCCAAGCGACCGTAAACCAAGCGGCCGAGACTCAAGCTGCCGAACTTCCCACGGTGGCACTCGAATCGGCCTGTTGTCAAGCATCAACGTGTGAACCCATGAGCAGCTCGACGTCCAGCGATGCATCAGCCGGGCTGTGTGAGGACAAGGTTCGAGAGGAGCTCAAGCGAGTCATCGACCCGGAGCTCTTTGTGAACATTGTCGATCTGGGGTTGATCTATGTCGTCGATATCCAGCCCGGGGAAGGGGGCAAGCAGAACGTCAACGTCGAAATGACGATGACTAGTCCGATGTGTCCTGCTGGGCCGCAACTTGTGGCCAATAGCCGTCAAGTTGTCGAAGAGATCCCAGGCGTTGGCGCAGTCGATATCAAGGTCGTGATGGATCCACCTTGGACTCCCGATAAAATGACCGAAGATGCCAGAGACCAACTCGGAATTTTCTAACTATGAGCCAAAGAAATCATGAGCCAAAGCAGCCTGCGGGTTTCGATCGAAGATCTTCGCGAAGAGATCGCCGATCTTGACTCGCCCGAGGATCGGATCGCTTATCTGATTGAATTAGGGCAGACCCTGCCAGAGTTGCCCAAAGAGTATCAGACCGAAGAGTACCGGGTGCTCGGTTGTCAGAGCATGGTCTGGCTCGTCCCAAAACTTCAAGGGGACAAGAAAGAAGGGGGTGACATCGAGTTTCGCGGTTCGAGCGATGCGCCGATGGTTCGGGGGTTGGTCGCGATACTCCTGGCGGCTTATTCGGGTCGCAAGGCCCGGGATATCCTGGCTTTTCCGGTCGAGGATTTCTTTGGTGAAATCAAACTCAAATCGTTTCTGACCCCGATGCGCAGCAATGGTCTGCACTCGATGGTCCAGCGCATCCAAGCCATCGCCAAAGGTGCGTTGTCGTTGCATGGTTCGCCGAGCAGCCAACCGCAGGAGATCAAGCCAGCTCGCACCGGCGGCTATCGCGTCGCATTGCCCGCGATCGCGATCGAGAATTGCAGAGACGACTTTCCGATCCTTTCGGAAAAACTCCCATGTGGAAAGCCTTGGGTGTATCTGGACAACGCGGCCTCATCGCAGCGTCCGACATCGGTCCTCGATGCCATGAATCGCGTCTATCGCACGCATTATGCCAACGTCCATCGCAGCGGTCACCAGTTGGCCGCCCAGACCACCCAAGCCATGGAGCAATCGCGAGAAGTGCTCGCAAGTTGGATGCAGGCCGACTCGTCTGAGCAAGTGATATTCACCCCTGGGACGACCGCTTCGATCAACTTGGTAGCCCGCAGTTGGGGCGATACGAATTTGCGGCCTGGCGATGAGATACTCCTTACGGAGATGGAGCATCATTCGAATATCGTGCCATGGCAACAACTCGCCGAGCGAACCGGGGCGATCATTCGCTGGCTCGGCGTACGGGACGACTTTCAGTTGGACATCGAATCGCTGGACCGGTTGCTCAGTGGGCGTACGAAACTCGTGGCACTGACGGCTGTATCGAATGTACTCGGAACGATCAATCCAGTCCGAGAGATCGTCGATGCGGCGCATCGAGTGGGGGCCAAGGTTTTGGTCGATGCGGCACAAAGCGCACCGCATGGCAAGGCGACGGCGAGCGATTGGGATGCCGATTGGTTGGTTTTCAGTGGTCACAAGATGCTCGGTCCGACCGGCATCGGTGTGCTTTATGGGAAGCGGGAATTGCTCGAATCGATGCCTCCTTTTTTGGGGGGTGGGAACATGATCAAGTCGGTCAGCAAGCAGGGGTTTGTGGCTGCGGATTTACCTCATCGATTCGAGGCAGGGACGGGACCGATCGTCGAAGCGATCGCCCTGAAGCCGGCCCTGGAGTATCTCATGCGGGTCGGCAGCGATGCGATTTTGGCTCATGAAAGGCAATTGGCACAGCGGGCGATCGATGGATTGTCGAGTGTCTCGGGATTGCGTATTTTGGGTCCATCGATCCAGAGCAAGACGGGGATTGTCTCGTTTGTGATTCCGGGAGTGCACTCGGATCAGATCGGACAGTATCTCAATGCTGCGGGGGTCGCGATCCGAGTTGGGCATCATTGCGCGATGCCGTTGCATGAGCGGTTTTCGGTGGGGGTCAGTGCCCGGGCATCGTTCTACTTTTACAATACCCAGTCCGAAGTCGACGCGTTCGTGACTGCGACCTTACGAGCTAGCGAATTGTAGTATTCATCGGCTGGCCTCTTTGCGTCCAGATCAGTCGGTTGGGTTTCCCGTCGAACTGATTGGGTTCCCTTAGTCCGGGGGCATTTTGAACGCAAAGGCGCGAAGGTGCAAAGGCGCAAAGAAAGCCATTCAGTCTGAGTAGCGTTTCACAGAGTACGAGCAAGACGAAATACGATGCGATGCACGAACGAAGGGATTGCCCTCCGTGTGTTTGGATTCTTCGGTTCACTAGACGCGGCAGAACCGCCAAGCGGACATGGCCAATAGCCCCAGGAGGATGAGGGTTTTCAGTGGGATAAACGAGATCGTTTCGATCAGACGATTGGGTTTAGGCGCATTTTCCTCCCAAGCCGACTCGGCGATGCGACCTGATTCAAATAGCGGTTTCCAAAAAGCGCGAATGAACTCTTCATCGAAGTAATCGCCATGCGAATGGTCATGAGCACGGTCGTATACATCGGCACGTCCGAAACCGTAGCGACCTGTGTCCCCGTATCCCCAACTGAGTTTTCGAGCCCAGAATGGCCAGATGTCTCGAGTTCCAAAATCGTTGATCACACGATGGGCAATGCGTCCGGTCAGGTACTCCCAGGGATAATCGTTGGAGATGATGCAACCGCACAAGATCAATCGATTGAGGACCAAGTCTTTCGTGTCGCCTAGGACTTGAGAGATAGTGTAGGTACCGAAGCTATGGGCGATGACCGAGTACTTGGCATCGCGATATTGGTTCTTTGCGATTTGGATTTGTTCGCGCGTCGTGCGGATCGGTTGTCCACGGGTCCAGACGGGCAACCAAAACCGAAAGAGGTCGAAGTACCCGTAGCGGATCGGTACGACGACGACTCCATCGATCTCTTCTAAGATGCGTTTGACCATGGACTGCCAACGGGCACGGTCGCGGATTCCATGGATGAGGAAGACGACTTCGGTGTGAGTTTTCGAATCGATGGGATTAGAAAAAGGTTCGAGGGTCGGTGTAGGTTTGAGTCGGTGGGAAGGTATTGTGAATCGAATCGACGGGGCAGGGTCAACCAAGACGATTTCCAAACGAAAGACCGTCGGGATGGGATCGAGCTGATGCCATCCTAAGGGTAAGACCAGAGGGGACAGGTTGGCTTCCAGGACGGTGGGTTGGTTCCAAGGATGGGTTGTGCTGAGGATTTCAAAGGGAAAAATAGGTCGGAGTGTCTTGAGTAGTTCGTCGAGTTCTCCCTCGAATTCAAGATGTCCATAGAGTTCAACTCCGTCGTCGTCAGTCGACTTGTGCGGGTGGACTTCGAATCGAATACGATGGAGTCGGTTGTCTGAATCGAAAATTACGTTGCGAAATTGGCCCTGCAGAGCGAGTGCAGTTTGGTGGAGCAAGTTCTTTCGCAGGGGTGCTTCCTTGGCGAGTTGCTCGGGAGGGGGGCTATCGGACATGGCGGGCTTTGATCGATTGGTTTTTGACGGTACCTTGCACTTGGATGCTCGAGAGGCTTTGGTCTAGGTGAACCGATTTTCCGATTTGATCCGGTGGACTTGAGATCCAAACACCTTCTTGGGTTTCAAAGACTCGGAATTTGAGTTTGGATTCGAAGAGGATCGGGTCGAGTTCGAATGCGCTTTCACGGACCGTTTCCGGGATGAGCTTGAGGAACGAATATTGGAGATTCGGTTCGAGAAATCGGTGGGCGATTTTGGAGTAAGTCCATATCTTTTCTGGGGATCGAGGCAGGGCGACCATCGCGGCAAAGAGTTGATCGCGTTGGGTGCCTGAGGATGCATCAAACGCATCTTTTAGATGGGTGACGAGTTGATAGGTTGAGCTTTTAGGGTCCATCGCATAGAGGGCATTGAGAAACAGTCGCATCCAAAAATCGGCTGCGCGATCATCGGGCTTGCGGGACTGGATGTCGATGATCTGGCCGGTCCGGAAACCATGGGCTGAGTTCGGTCCGGAGAAGATAGCGGCTTTGCGCCAGGTCGAGGATTTGCTGAAGGCATCCTCGAGCAACGAAAGCTCGTTGCCTTGGGCAGAGGTGTGAAATCGAAACACATCCTCCTTGGGGAAGAGCCACAGAGCGATACGGCGATTTTGTTTTTGTTCGTGCGCATCGATCACCAGCAAGGAGAACTTGGAGGATCTATGGTCCATTGAGAGGCTCAGTTTGGCGGCGATCTCCTCTGCTCCCGAAGTGGCTTGCGAATCGGACCCGAAGCAGATAGCGAGGAAGTGGTTTCTTATTTCGTTGCGGAACGGGTCGGTTTCCGGGTCATCGGAACGAAGGTGAACGATCGACTGGGTTTCGATCTGGGAGGCAGGAATGAGTTCGTCGAGGAGTCCGAGCAGATCGGGGCCGGGGCGGACCGGTCCGCCTTGTACTTCGGGAAGATAGCTGACGGTTCTTCGAGGAGAGACTTGGAAGGCGTAGAGTCGGCGCATGGTGATCGGGAACGGGCAGATATGTTGATTTTGCTACAAGAAAGGCCTCGTGAAATGAAGTGCTAGCATCTTACGGGTCCCGTTTGACACGTTAGGTCACAAGCTATTGGAAGGACCTGAAAGGGGAAAAAACTCGGGGACAGTCCCTGGGTTTTTGGAGTTTGTCAACCACGGAAACAAGGAAGATATTTACCACGGAATACACGGAATACACGGAAGCAGGGAAGCAGGGAAGATATCTACCACGGAATACACGGAATACACGGAAGCAGGGAAGATACTTACCACGGAAACCACGGAAGTGGGAAAACAGGGAAACGTTTTACTAGGGGGATTGTTTCCGTGTATTCGGGGTGTTCGGTGGTTTGGAGTACAAGCCGATCAACCATTGAGAAACGGCAGCGACTGTTTCTGGATGAGGTTCCAGGTCGTGACAAAGGATTCAATGAGCTTAGCCGTTTTGGTGGGCGCACTGTGGGAGAGTGATAGCTGCCCAGGGCTGAGTCTTAGAATGCCTTTCGCTCCGGCGATTTGGATGTCGCAGTAGGTAGCATCCCGATCGTAATCGAGGGAAACATCGGTAATCCTGGCTGCTTCTACCGCATCGATAAAGTCTTCGATCTGTACCTTGGTAGGAAGTGATAATTCAAGCGTGTCGAACACGCCATCGAAGACCTCGGAGAAGGCTGCGGTTGATATCTGTTCTGGGGCTACAATAGAATCGACGGTTCGGATCCAAATCACCTCGCCGAGATCGTCTGCATTCAGCTCGATATGGACCGAGTAATTGAAGTAGGGGGTTATGATCGATCCTGTTCCATCCTCGGGTTGCGACACTACCAGGTCTCGACGTCCGAATTTGAATGCTCTTTTGAGTGCTTCGAAGACCGAGTCAAGATCTTTTTTGAGTTCGTCTGACGCGCAATTCGATACAAAAGACTGAGTGGAGTCTGTATAGCGGTCCGGGATTCGGTAGGTTTTTCTCCAGCCCGAGAGGCTGGTNAGCCGTTGGTCCACTTTGGCAGTGAAACCTAGCCTGCGCATGTAGTTGATATCGTTGCTCGCTTTATCGCGTCGCTCTTGGAGGATCGGTCGAAGGTCGGCAAGTACGAAGTCCTCTTTATCAACGCCATGCATCCAGGGTGTTTGCTGGTAGGGTTCGGAGAACGTTTTGCGCAGCGTTCTTGGGACTTCCGCCTTGAGGTAATTCTGAAGCGAGTTCGCTGTCAGTAATCCGCGTTCGAGGGCCAGGATCGCTTCGCCTTGGAATGCCTCGATGACATGGTGCATCCATATCCCGTGCTTTAAGCTGCCGCTCGGATAGGAGTTTTCCTCGGGTTTGCAGGCTGCAAAACACAGGCAATGATTCGCATCCTTGAGGAATGACTCGAGTGGAAGTTCGGAGAGATTACCGAAGTTCCCACGAACACCTGGGACCGCTTTGACGTCGCTTTCGCGACAGTCCAGAAACAGCGCGGTAGGGTTGCTTTGAGAAGCCTGCATATCTTTGAGGAGTTGGGCGAGCGGAACGCTTGTGCCGTCCCAATCTGCAGCGAGGGTATCGAATGCAGTGATAAAGTTTCTTGCGTCCTGCGAAAACCCGTGTCCAGCATAATAGAAAAAGAGGAGATCCTTTTTTTTCAGTTGTTCGATCGCTTTTGGGACGAGTGACTCGATGGCTCCTTTGGTGGCTTGCTCGTCGATGAGTAGGAGTTGGTTGTTTTTCTCAAAGCCGTTGAGTTCAAGAGCTTTGGAAAACTCTTCTGCATCGCGTCGAGCGAAAGGAACTTGGCTTATCGCGGGATCTTGGTAATTTTCAATCGCGATAAGTACTGCGAATTTCTTCAATGTGGTTCCTGTGTTTTCAGCTTGTTGCAGGGTGTTTGTCGGGGTGGAGATAGACGAAGGATTTGCCGAGTCGTCCGCCGTAGTTTCCGGCTGAGATCCGCACTAGTCCATCGACATTCAATGCGGCTTGGATGGCCGCATAGGTGGCTTGGGAAACGGCTTCGAGGGAGGAACCGTTGACGATGATTTCCATGATGGACTCGACCCCCTCGGGGACACGCGATTGGGTTCCGAGTTTTTGTTTGAGAGTCGGGCAGTATTCGGCGAAAGTGCTTGCGATGAGGAACTTGTATTTGCTGCCGGCTTTGCTGGCGCTTGCTGCGACGCCACCTGGGAAGGTGGTGATCACGCCGGGTGCAGCATCGGCGGCTTGTGCAGCACGATCGGCTGCTTCGATGGCTGCGTCTTGGGTGCTTGCGAGGAACCAAAGATTTCCGCCCATGATTCCATCGGCATATCCGAACCGGCGAGAGAGGAAGAACTCGCCGCCTAGGGTTGGTATGGTCCAGCCTTTGTGGCCAAACATTTCGCTTCGGAATTGGTGTCCGTCGCCGAAGAAGGCGATTTTGCGACCGAGCTTGTAATAGGGGTCGGAGTCCAGTGCGTTGAAGAGACGGGTGGTTGGACAGGTCAAGATATTCTGAGAGAGGCGAGCGAGGAGCACGCGTTGGAGGTGTTCGACCCTATCTTTTCGAAACCTCGGGACATGGAACTGCAGATACGCACCGATTCGACCGTCGGGAGTTTCTTGTCCTGGGGATATGCCATCGAGGATTCCCTCGAATCCGGCTTCGCAGTCGCAGAGGATGGTGCTGCTGGCATGGCCGGTAGCTTTTTGGCAGGCTGCCAATAGCCATTTGCGGTCTCGAGCGGTGACCAATACTCTTGCGTAGATGCTACGGAAGGCTTCGGCGTAGGTATCCTCTACCAAGTCTTGCCAGGCTTGGCTCTTCCAGGGTTGGTTGGGATTTGAGTTTGGGTCGTTCAGTGGCATGATCAGTTCCTGCCGCGGCCGTTGTAAACGGCTGATTCGGTGACGACTTTGTCCATGAAGATGTCGTGCGAGTCCATGGGGATCTGTGAGAACATCTGGCATTCGAAGGCCAGGGCTACGAGGGGCGTTTGCGGCTTGGCGTGTTCGAGGAGTTTATCGTAGTAGCCTTTACCGTGCCCGGTGCGACCACCTTGAGCATCGAAAGCGACCCCTGGGACCATGATCAAGTCGAGGTCTTCGGGTTGTAGTTTTTTGGAAGCCACGGTTCGAAGATCGGCTTTGGGTTCGAGGATTCGGTACATGCCAAGCTCCAATTCATCCATCGACTCGAGCCAGAACAGTTCGAGTTCGCCATCGACGCAGTAGGGGACCACGATCCGCTTTCCGGTCGCGAGCGCCTCGGGCANTGCGTGCCTAGTTCGGACNTCGTCGCGGACATCGACATAGAACATCACCGTATGGGCAGCGGCGTATTCGGGAAGTTTCATGAAGCGATCGACGATGGCTACCGAGACGCCGTCTTTGTCGGCTTGGGTTTTACGATTTTCGTGGGCTTGTTTGCGAATTTCGGTCTTGCGCTCGGAAACTTCGCTGAGGGAAACTTCGCTGCTGGGGACTTTGATATCAGAGGTTGGGTCGACTGGTGTGGACATAGATGAAGGGGCCTTGGACGACAAAACGAACACAGTACATTGGATTCGAAAGCAGCATCGTAACCGCAAGCGATCGACTTGTCACGAATTGGAAAAGGAACGGGGTTTTGACAAGTCCCGGCTTTTTTTGGAGCGTTATTTCTCGGGTGTTTTCGAGAGGCGTTTGAAGTACGCTTCGATGACTTCGCGGTAGTGGCTCGGGAGATCCTTGGTGATGCTTTGGAGGGCCTCTTGGCGAGCTGCCGGGGGAAGATTTCCCCAGCCGGATTTGTCGCCGATGTCCTTGTTGTCGACCTCTCCTTGGCCGTCTCCTCCACCTGGCATAGGATCCTGTGCGGCTTGCCGGCCCTGTTGCGGATTGTTTTGCTTTTGGCGTTGCTGTTGTTTTTGCTGCTGCTGTTGTTGCTGCTGCTGTTGTTGCTGTTGTTGCTGCTCTTCCATTTTCTCGATCATTTTATCGAGCTTGTCGATGATCGCTTGCTCTTGGTCCCGAACCTGCTTGCCCGTTCTTCCCAATCCCAATCGTCGTTCGACATCGTTCATCAATCGGGCTACTTCGTCGAGGGAATCCTCTTTGAGCGGCTCGATATCGCTGAGCATCAGCCGAGCGGTGATCGCATAGCGGGTTGGAATCTCCGACTCTCGTTCTAGGAGTTTGTTCAAGGAATCGACGCAGGGTTGCTTTTGGAGCAGGAAGTGCTGGCAGACACCCAGAGAGAACAACCAAGTTGCCGGGTCGCTCAAGCTATCCATTTCTAGAGGGCCAAGTCTGCTCGAGGCCTCGTCGATCCACTGGTTTTGTATTAGGGCTCTGCAAAAGGCCAGTTGCAAATCGGGTTTGATCCAACCTGGAATTGCTCCATTGGCGATCAGGGAGCTGAGCTGTGCGTCGAGTTTTTGATAGGAGCTGCTCGACCAAGGTTGATCGACACCGCTTAGGAATTCCGCGATGGTCGGGTCGATTGTTGCGGCGGCCTGGAGCAAGCCTTCGTGGAGCTCGATTCCTTCGAGGCTTGCGATTCGCTTGGCAGATTCCCGCGACGAGTCTTTATCGGTCGATCCGCTCGATTCGATCCAGGCGAGCATTCGCTCGAGCCAGAGTTGTCCCGGAGACCATTTCCAGGTCGCTGTCTTGGTCAGCTCTTTGGAGTCCGAGCCATCGGCTAGGCATTCGGCTGGGCCTATCGGGCCGATGGTCCCAAGAGCGATCCATCCCCAAAGGATCCATCCGAAAGGGAGAGACTTGAGCGTATGCCCTACGAGATGGATTTTCAAAACCGGCTCCGTTTCCAGCAAGGTGGGGGTGGTTTGATGGACATATCCGCAAGGAGTGCGTCAAAGTCCGACGGACCAGTATACCGGGCCAGCCAGGGAGAATCGAGCTTTTGTTCAGTAGGCGGCGCACTATGAGGACCCAGGCAAGCAGTTTCGCTAATTCTGGGGCGAAAGGGACTTGTGGGGTCTGTCCGGCGATTACGCCTCGCTTTTGTTATTCGCAACATCATGGGGAGGATGGGTTTAGGGCCCGATTCGATGGGGCTTGGGCTGGTCTCCAGGAGAACACGGTGGGAATAATCAGGGGCTCTGGGTGCAGGAAGCAACCGGACTAATGCTGCGAGGGTCTGCACCCCTGGAAGAGTGGGAAACGGATTTTTAAGGTTTGGCAGTTGATCGAGCCCGGGTCACTAAGCAGACTAGCAGTCAGACATTTCAGCACGGATGCGCGTTCTGACCACGTTTTCAGCATCCCAACTATGGCCAATGTCGATCGAGCTTACAACCACGTCCGCCACGAACTCGCTGAGGTCGGCTTGCTTGCCGACGGACTGTATCTGGACGTCGTTGAGTTGATTATTTCCGGTGACAAGAGTGTTGGGGAGCGTGGATACGTTTTCGAGCAGGTTGGACATTATGCCAAGTGGGGGTATCGACCGGGGGTGATTTATCTACCGAGGGACTTGCCCCACCAGCCTCGCAAGCCTGGTTTGACTTTGTGCGACACGATTCGACATGAGTACGCGCATGCTTGGTATTTTCATGATCCGTCGTTTTTCCGAGGGGAGTGGTTTGCTCGGGCTTTTGGGACGTCTTATACCAACTGCAATCCGACTCCCTACACACAGTGGCGTAAAGAGCTCAAGCGGAACCCAGAGTATTTGGCAGGCAAGAAGCGGTGCAAGAGTGCCAAGGGCCAGTTGAATTTCTTCTATGGGTATTTGCTCGGAGAGTTCATCACCGACTATGCTTCGACGAACGCCAGCGAGGACTTTGCTGAGACTTTCATGTTTTACCTGAAGTACCGGCGGTCGCTCAGTCGGTTCAAGAACCGTCCGGCGGTGTATCGAAAGATCCGCTCGGTCGAGCGGGCAGTCTCGCAAGCATCTCGGCGTGTGCGAGACTTTGGGACTGGCCGATACCGTCCTCGTTCTGCCTAGCGATCTGTCCATCGGTGGGAGATTGACGACGGATTGCTTTTGCCTGTAGGTATCTGCGGTATGGGCCTGCAGGTGTAACCGAATGTATCAAAGCTTGAAGTAGTACTTAGGATGGGAGGGGAGCATGTTGGTCCCCCGCGAAAAGCTACCCCGCGAAAAGCTGAGCTTTAAANCCCGAAGCTTTGAAAACCTATGGAGTTCCTTGGCATCGAGACTTCCTAAGAACCCTTGCGTCACTAAAATGGGNTTTCGCCACAGCNCTTTACTTTTCTTGCTTGTTTTTCAGNACGATTTCGAGGTCTTCGATGGTTCGTTGTCTAGTCACGGGTGGATGTGGCTTTATCGGTTCCCANATTGTCCGAGGTTTGTTGGATGAAGGGCACAGTGTCCGGGTCTTGGACAATCTTTGCACCGGGCATCGGGCCAATATTGCCGAGGTGGAAGATCGCATCGAGTTCGTCCAGGGGGACATCAACGATTCGAAGGCAGTCGAGCAAGTGCTCGATGGAGTCGAGCGAGTCTTTCATCAAGCGGCGCTTGCAAGCGTTCCGTTGTCGTTGGAAAGACCTCTCGATACCAATCATGCCTGTGTGACGGGCACATTGAACATGTTGCACTGGAGCGTTCGGGCGAAGGTCAAGCGTTTCGTCTATGCGGCCTCGAGCAGCGCGTATGGAGACACGCCGACTTCCTCGAAGCGCGAGACCGATTTGCCCCAAACGCTGTCTCCTTATGCTGCTGCAAAGCTTGCAGGTGAATACTACTGCCAGAGCTATTTCCATAGCTTTGGATTGGAGACTGTCGGCATTCGCTACTTCAATGTCTTTGGTCCGAGGCAGGATCCAAACAGTCCTTATTCGGCTGTCATTCCGCTTTTCGTAAGCCGCATCCTCAGTGGTCAATCGCCGTCGATCTATGGCGACGGACATCAGTCGCGCGATTTTACTTATGTTGCCAATGTCGTCCGTGGCAATTTGCTTGCGAGCCAAGCCCCGAATGTTGGCGGACGGGTCTTCAACGTGGCCGATGGGCGTCAGACGACGCTTTTGCAGCTCTTGGAGCTTTTGGCTAAGCTTTTAGGCAAAGAAATCAGCCCAACGTTCCTTCCGCCTCGCGTGGGCGATGTCCGCGAGAGTTTGGCTGATGTGACTCAGGCTCGAAAATTCTTGGGCTACGAGCCGGCGGTGGGTCTCGAAGAGGGAATCCTCCGGACCATCGATTACTATCGCCAGATCGTCTCTTAACCCTGAGGTTTGACCCGTGAGGAACGATCATGCGTCCGAGCAAGCTTTAGCGTTAGTCGAGCACCTACGGACGGAGTACTATCGGGTCGTCGTCGCATTTTCCGGGGGTGTCGACAGCGCGGTCGTCGCCGCTGCGGCCTTCCGAGCCTTGGGGGCCAACGCCGTGGCTTGGACTAGCCTTGGGGCTGCGGTGCCCGAGGCGGACCGAGCTTCTGCGATGTCTGTGGCTCGATCGATCGGGATCGAGCATGTGTTGGTTCCCACGCATGAGATGCTCAATCCCGACTACTTGGCCAACGGCCCGGATCGGTGTTTCCACTGCAAGTCGACCCTTTATTCGGCGATTGCAGCATGGGCCAAGGAGCACGAGTACGAAACCATTCTTTCGGGGACCAACATCGAGGACTTGGGCGACTATCGACCTGGGCTTCAAGCGGCGGCTGATTGGAATGTTCAAGCTCCTTTGGCGGATCTTGGGTATGGCAAGCAGGCGGTGCGGGGAATCGCTGCGGTGTGGGGGTTGGAGGTTGCCAACAAACCTGCCAGTCCATGCTTGGCCAGCCGGATCGCTTATGGTCAAGTCGTAACGATGGGTCGATTGAATCGGATCCAAGCCATGGAAAGCTGGCTTCACGGTCAAGGATTCTACGATGTCCGAGCGCGTCTTCATGCCGAGGATCTTTTGAGGCTTGAGATCCAATCCACGGAGCTTGCCGCTGCGGTAAGCGAACCGATGCGATCGCAGATCGCGGCCAAGGCGACCGAATTGGGCTTTCGGTATGTTACGATAGACATTCAGGGCCGCCAAAGCGGATCGATGAATCGGGTGCTCAACGACCTTTAGAAAGGCGCATACCATGTTGGGATGGGGAATAATCGGCTGTGGGATGATTGCCAAATTCCATGCGAGGGCAATCTCCGAGATGCGAGGATCGAGGCTCGTGGCCTGCTACGGTAGGGACAAGTCCAAGGTGGAAGCCTTTTGCTCTGAATTTGGTGGGCATGCCTATGACGATCTGGCAGCGATGCTCAAGGATCCTTCGATCGACATCGTGACGATCTGCACTCCGAGCGGTGCCCACCTTGAGCCTGGGATCGCTGCGGCCCGAGCCGGCAAGCATGTGCTTGTCGAAAAGCCTTTGGAGGTCACCACCAAGCGATGCGACCGGCTGATTGCCGAGTGCGACAAAAACAACGTCTATCTAGGGACCATTTTTCCTTCCCGATTCCATCGTTCGGCGATCTTGATGAAGTCCGCCGTCGAGCAGGGACGTTTTGGATCGATTTGCGTCGCCGACGCGATCGTCAAATGGTTTCGAACGCAGCAATACTATGACAGCGGCAAGTGGCGTGGGACTTGGGCGCTCGACGGGGGAGGGGCATTGATGAACCAAGCCATCCATAGCGTCGATTTGCTTTTGTGGCTTATGGGACCGGTCCGTGCCGTGAACGCTATGACCGCTCTGCGGGCTCATGAACGGATCGAAGTCGAGGATACGGCCGTCGCAACTCTGGAATTCGAGTCCGGTGCGCTCGGAACGATCGTCGCGACGACCGCTGCGTATCCGGGCACTCTCAAGCGGATCGAGATCGCCGGTTCTGGCGGCATGGCGGTGCTTGAGGAGGAGGCTCTAGTGCGATGGAATTTCGCGAAAGCCAACAAGCAAGACGAGAAGATTCTCGCACAGATGAACTCCAATACCACCGGTGGTGGAGCCTCGGATCCTGCTGCCATCGGCCATATCGCGCATCGCGAATTGTTCAAGGACTTTGCGAAGTCGATCCAGGATGGTCTGCCCTCGCGCATCGACGGAACTGAGGGTCGCCGGAGTGTCGAGCTGATCAATGCGATTTACAAGTCGGCCAAGACCGGTAAACGGGTCTTGCTCCGATCCGATGCAACTTTATAGAGCTTACGGAATCCCAAAGATGCACAAGCCTGACGATCCGAACGTCAGCCTCCAGGAGGCGGCCAGCTCCATCGGGGAGCTTCGAGAGCAGATCCGCAAGCATGACATTCTTTATTACGTCCAAGCAGAGCCGGAGATTTCCGATCTGCAATACGATCGACTTCTCAGCGAGCTGACCGACTGGGAAGTCCGTTTCCCGAGTTTGATCACCCCCGATAGTCCGACTCAGAAAATCGGGGACCGACCCGTCGAGGGCTTAGCGCAAGTCGCTCATCGCATACCGATGCTCTCGATCGAAAACACCTACACCGAAGGGGAGCTTCGCGAGTTCTTCCAGCGTGTTGAAAAAAACTTGCCCGGCGAGCCCATCGAGTGGGTTGTCGAGTTGAAAGTCGATGGAGTTGCGGCATCGATCCGCTATGAGAACGGGCAATTGGTGGCCGCCATCACTCGGGGCAACGGTGAGGTTGGCGACGATGTGACTCACAATGCACGGACGATCCGAGGGCTTCCGTTGCAGCTTCAGGGTACGGGAATCCCCAAAACGCTCGAAGTGCGTGGGGAGGTCTACATGACCAACACGGATTTGGTCGCCTTGAACCAACAGCGCGCAGGGATCGGCGAAGCCGAATTCAAAAACCCCCGCAACGTCACGGCCGGCTCGATCCGTTTGCTCGACCCGAAAATATGCGCGAAGCGCAAGCTGCGGTTCCTCTGTCACGGGATGGGGTTTTGCGATGGTTTGCAAGTTCGTACGCACATGGAGTTTCTTCAAAAGGTCGGCCAACTCGGGGTCCCGAGTACCCCGTTGGTACGATGCTTCCAAAGCACCCAAGAGGTCGTCGACCATTGCAATCACCTGGTGGAAAACCTCCACGAATTGGACTTCGAGGTCGATGGGTTGGTGATCAAAGTCAACTCCCTCGAGCAACGCGAATCCTTGGGCTCGACGAGCAAATCCCCTCGTTGGGTCATCGCTTACAAAATCGAGAAATACGAAGCCGTCACCCGATTGTTAGCGATCAAAACTCAAGTTGGTAAAACTGGGACGATCACCCCGGTTGCCGAACTCGAGCCGGTGCAATTGGCAGGCACGACCGTCAGCCGAGCTTCGCTCCACAATTTCGATGAGATACGTCGCAAGGATGTGCGAGTCGACGATTGGGTCGTCGTGGAAAAAGCTGGAAAGATCATTCCGCACATTGTTCGGGTTGAAAAGCATCGTCGCGACCGCGACTTGCCCGAGTTTGCTTTTCCCGAGCAATGTCCAGAGTGCTCCGAGAGATTGGTCCGGGACCAGGCAGGGGTCTACATACGCTGCGTCTCGAACCAATGCCCAGCGCAATGGCGTCAGCGTTTGCGCTACTTTGCAACCCGAGATTGCATGGACATCGAAGGCCTCGGGGACAAGCTTGTCAATCAACTCGTCGATGCCCAGTTGGTCAACTCCTATGCGGACCTCTATGGATTGACTTTGGAAAAACTCATGACGCTCGAACGCATGGGTAAGAAATCCGCGGAGAATTTACTCCAGGGAATACAGGTCAGCAAGCAGCGTGGATTGTCGCGTGTGCTCAATGCCATCACGATCCGTCATGTTGGCCAACGCGTCGCGATGGTTCTGGCTCGTCGTTTCGGATCGGCAGCGAGTTTGGCCAGTGCCGGACTCGAAGAGTTGTCCAATACCGAGGAAATTGGGCCGATCATTGCCAAGAGTGTTTTTGAGTTTTGCCGAAGCGACGAGGGCAAGCAGGTCTTCGAGCAACTTGCCCATGCAGGAGTGTCGCTTGAGACCTCCGAGGAGGACTCGGTCGATCGCTCTGGGGTTTTCGCGAATAAAACGTTGGTAGTCACCGGAACGCTCGAGCATTATTCCCGCGATGAGATCGAGCGGGTGATCGAAAAACTCGGCGGGAAGGCTTCCGGGAGCATCTCCAAGAAAACCGACTATCTCGTGGTGGGTCAAGCGGCCGGGAGCAAGCTTCAAAAGGCCGAGCAGTTGGGGGTTAAGATCTTGACGGAAGCGGAATTTCGGGAGTTGGCGGAATCCAAGTCATGAGATCCGTTTGCAGTCGGCTTGCGGTTTGCACTAAACTGATGCGTCCATCTCCTAGAAGCCACGTCAACAGGGTTGAGTCAAGATGATCGAATTATCGAACTTTGGAAAAGACTACGGCGAGTTCACTGCGGTCGGTTCGGTGAATATGAAGATTGAGGCTGGGGAGTTGTTTGGCTTTATCGGTCCAAATGGTGCTGGCAAGAGCACCTCGATCCGGTTCCTTGCAACGCTTCTTAAGAGCACCCGTGGGGATGGCACCGTCAACGGTTTTAGCGTCAACAAGCAACCGATGGATGTGCGTAGGAGCATCGGCTACATGCCCGACGACTTCGGCGTGTACGATGGGATGAAGGTATGGGAGTTTCTCGACTTCTTTGCGGTGGCTTATAAGATCGGTCGCACGCAGCGCAAAAAAGTCATTGGCGATGTGCTCGAGTTGCTCGACTTGACCCACAAACGCGACGACTTTGTCAACGGACTTTCCAGGGGGATGAAGCAGCGGCTGTGTCTGGCCAAGACGCTTGTGCATGACCCTCCTGTGCTGATCCTTGATGAACCGACGAGCGGATTGGATCCTAGAGCTCGGATCGAGGTCAAAGCGCTGCTCAAAGAGTTGCGCAAGATGGGCAAAACCATTTTGATCTCCAGCCACATTCTGTCGGAATTGGCCGACTGTTGCACCTCGATCGGGATTATCGAGCGAGGGCAACTGCTCATGCACGGCACGATCGATTCGGTCTACCGTCAGATCCGCCGCAACCGGATTGTCGAGATTCGGTTTGTCGAGAATCAGGACGCTGGGGTTTCGATCGTCAGGAGCGATCCAGCGATGCGGGGTATTGAAATCGATGGCAATCGCGTCACAGCGGAATTCGAGACCGATGATCAAGGGTTATCGAATCTGATGAAAAAGCTTGTCGACGGGGGAGTCAAGATGCGGTCCTTCAGCGACAAAGATCCGACCCTCGAGGATGTCTTCATGTTGGTGACCAAGGGGCTTGTTGCCTAAAGGCGCACACGCCGTTTTTTGGGCTGTGGATCTTTGGGACTGTAGATCTTTCGGGCTATAGGTTTTTGGGAGTCATCGCGATGAGTCGCTTGCTTGCATGGATCTTGATTTCGCTGGTGCGATTCTACCAACGAGCGATCAGTCCATTGCTCATGAGCCAATGCCGCTTTAGTCCGAGTTGCTCCCAGTACATGATCGAGGCGATCGAAAAACATGGCCCGATCCGAGGCGCGTTCAAGGGGATCTGGAGGATTTGTCGGTGTCATCCCGGGAGTCCTGGCGGTTACGATCCGCCTTAGTCCCCCCATCGACGCTCGTGCGAATCCACTGATGGTCTGAGTCGATGTTCGTGAAGCCCGACTCTCGATCGATCACGCGCAGGCCTGGGGTGACCAGGGCATGATCGATCGGGATTCCAACGACTCCCAAGCCGCATGGCCATGTCGCAAAGAAGCCTCGGTATCGGCGTGTGTCGATAAGACCTGCCTGGCGGATCAATCGCCTGAATCCATCGCTCCAGGGGGTGATGTTCAGATCCCCGATGACGATCGATTCGAGGTCGGATTCTTTGACCCATGCTGCGATCTCGAGAAGTTGTTCGTCGCGAACCCTAAAGCGTCCATTCTGATTGGGGGATGCGGTATGGACTCCTAACAATCGGATTGGATCGTCCGCATAGTCGCCCTTGGGGATCACCGCTTCGAGCGATAGCATCTTCGATGGGCCTGTGATCCGCTCCTGGAACTTGATCCCTGGGATACGGCTTAGGATCGCAAGTCCCTGGGTGTTGGATCTAGGAGACCACTTCGAGTACGGGTATTTCTTGTCCAGCGCCATGAGCCCTTTGCGGTGTTCGGGCGTGACCTCGATCAGCAGCACCACATCTGCATCGAGACTTTCGATGGTCTTCTCGATGATCTCGAATTCATGGTTTTGAATGAACACATTCCACGATGCGATCGAAAGCGGTTTGGTCGGTTTGTCGGTTCGCCAATCGGCAAGCTTCAGGGCCGTCCACGGTTCGGCAAGAGCGCAGAGGTAGACCGTAGGGATCAGCAAGATCGCTGCATGAAGCGTGCCGGAGATCCACGGAGCGCGCCAACGGTTCAACCACCGCAAGACCACGTCGAGCAGGCAGACACAGAGCATCCCGAGCGCGAAGTGCCACTGGGTATGGTTGGCCATCTCAAAGAGGCTGTTGTCGCTCCAGTTGCGGTGGACATACATCGCTGCCCAAGCGGGGATCGATGCGAGGATCGAGAGGGTAAACCACACACCCAGTCCAGCAGTCCAGCATCGGCGTTCTTTTTTGGCTTTGGTNTTAGGTCCCATGGAGCCACTTCGGCTGCACT
>JGI24766J26685_10000031_pt1 | contig 30296 bp, 47 predicted proteins | sample SanBayMetagenome_FD_26685 | JGI IMG/M metagenome (IMG submission 26685)
GTTACCACATAATCTTGTAAGTCTACATATTGACCAGGATCATAATCCAAAGGAATTGCTATCTGATCATATTTAACTAGCGGTGGTCCTGCGACCTCTATACTTAACGCGGAATTTGTACCCGTGACAAAGTTTTCATCAAACTGAAATAAAAAGATTGCATCAGGGTCTGTAGTTTCCCATTCAGCTAACCAGTCACAAGTACCAGTATTGCCTTGCCCGGTAAAACCAGTTTGACCTGTTACGGGATGTGGATCGTATGAATGAGGATATCCAAATTTCTTAAGACCTGTTAAAGAGTCAATAAATTCTTGAAGAATGAATAACTGCCCTACTTCAAATAGCCCAGTGGATACTTGAGGTAAGTAAATGTTCCCGGTCCAAATATCATTAGTTTGATCATAATCAAAGTTATAATATTTTCCATTCTTATCAAAAAAGTATATGTGGCTCCAACGATTCATCTTAGTTTATTTTTTGATAATCTTTAGGTACTGCAAAGTTATAATAAATTCTTAGAAATTTAACCTTATTAATAAAGAAAACCATAATAGGNTGTAGGTGTTCTAGAATAAATTTAGAAAGTCTTTCATTTTGAAACATATAAGGTGATAAGGTTTTGATTAAAAGTTTATCTTCATAATCAAACCCGGTGTTTTTTAACTCCCACCCTTCCTCATATGCAATCTTATATGGACTTTCAAATCCTCTCCTTCTCTCAGTTAACTGATTCATTATAGATTCTTAATTACTTTTTGTGTTGTATTATCCAATAATCTTCCAGTATTAGTTGATCTTGAATTATTGCCAGTTGCAATTGTAGTTCCTCTGTTTCTCTTAAGTTTATCAAATCTTTCCTGCTGTGTCTTATTGTAAAGATTATCGGGTGTAACATTTTTAAAGAATACATTAAGAGATCCTATACCATTTTTAATAGGAACTTCATCAAAATATGTTCCATTACGATCTTCCCATCCACCTCGTATTACTACGAGATCATCTTCTCCTATTACAATATCACCAAATTCGTCTAAACCTAATTGAGGATCTTCACCTTCAGCTAATACAATTTTCTTATTTTCAATTAAAACCTTTTGATCTGTTGCAGGATCAATTCCATATACAGGAACAAAATAAAAACCATCTCTTATAGCCTTTTCATTTTCCTCAGATATAAAGAATAAGTTAACCGAATCAATTCCTGGTATATCTTCAATCAATGAAAGTAAATCAGATCTAGGTATACGATCTCTTCTATTAACTTTTAGGAAGTAATCATTTAATGTACTTCTTATAGCGGTTACCAATTGATCCTTATCATAACCTTCTATCCAACGCGTAACTACATTAATTACATATTTTTTTACAATAGGATCATCTATTCTAACCTCGGCTGTAACAACCTGTCTTCCACTTTTATTTAGAATTTCAATCACTTGATCCTTTTCATCTTGGGTTAAAGTAAACTCCTCTAGTGGAACATTAAAATAATCCTTATCGCTTGTTATCTTTTTATTAATATCAGGAATTAGAAAAAGATATATGATGTTATCATCATTAATATATTTGTCATCCTTTGTATTATATGCATCTATAAAAGAAAAGAAATCATACTTACTTAAATAGTAAATGTAATTATTAGGATTTGCTAANACAAATGAATTACTTTGATANGGNGCAATAAGTCGNGTAAATGAAGGNTCTTCACTATTNGANCCAAAATTNGGATTTCTAACNATNTTNAGNGAAAGNACTTCNTTNANGTCAACTTCCTGTCCTANATAATCNGTACCNGGATCNACAAATTTAATATCAAGATTNTTNCCACCNATATTNCCAGCNGATCCTCTAGTCTTAACATAGGTAACCACAATCAATGATCCTAATGGCGGNGGGTATCCAAATTGCTTATTTCCAAAAAAGATACTTAATCCACCATTAACACTNGTCTTACACATAAAGTTTTTATGNCCAGGCCCCATATCATAAAGAGAATCTACCTTCTTCCATATTTCACCATCAACGGTAAGAGTAACCATATACTGGTCAGTAAGTTCTTTTGTAGTTAAATTATAACTTTGTAAAGGCTCACCGCTACCAGTAAAGGTTTGTGAATCAACTTCCCCTTGAATTAATTCTACATTAATGAATTGTTTATTTGTCTTTTCAAGTCTTATAAAGTCACTATCAAATTTAATAAAATAGGTTAATCCATTTTGACCAACTTCAAGTTTGGCACCATTTAATATCTGTACATAATCACCACTGAAAAGATTTCCTGCCCTTGTATTTAATCTTAAACCAATAACCCCACTTGCAGAAATACCGCGCGTAGGATCATGACCAGTTAATCTTGAAAGACCATAAATTGATTCAATGTTTCTTGCTCTATAGATGTTAAGCTCGGTTGCAACAGATTCAATGTAATAGAAAATCATTTCACCTAAATTTGCAACAACGGTTAATAGTTGGCCAAATGGTGACGCCGGTGTAAATACCTCAGAAGCCTGATCGTATGTTCTCTGGAGAAATTCAAATGAGTCATAAAATAACTCCTTTGCTCTTAATCTTGTTTTGCTAAAGAATGACATTTACTATAATATTTTTAGAAAAGTGCTCCAATTACTCGCTGTTCATTTATAAAGATATCAACCAAAGCGCCATTTCTTCCTTCTGCTTCAAAAAAGGATACTCTAACATCAATTCCATATTTTGCATCATCTATAAGACAATATGATTGAATCTGACTTTCTATTCTTTGCTGAATTACCGCTTCGTTTAATACAATTGAAAAAAGCATATCTTCAAGGTTACACCCAAATTCAGGAACACCTAAAACATCGCCTCTTCTTGTAAATAAAATATTTTCTATTTTCAAGATAAGTTGAGATAAACCATCCGTTACATCAATTGTAGTTGATGTATACTTGTTTTCGGCTGGGCCTCTACTATAAATATCATTGATCATAGAGAATATTCTTTTAATATATATTCTCTTAAAAATTTACCGGTCTTATATTATAAATTAACCAGTGTAGAAATAGTCAACGCCTTCATCGCCTTTGATTTCCTCAATGATAGCATCAATCTCGTCCTTTCCTTCTGTGGCAATCATATCGTAATTTATGGTAATGTTACCTGGTAAATTAAATGAAAAGGTTCCTAATATTCTAGCTAATTGCATTTTTGCTTTAGCTATACAATATCTAATAAACATTTCATCCTGGAATAGATCACAATCTGGGATTGTATTATAAACCTGGAATATACATGCGTGTGTAGGTAATTCTCCTTGGAATCTAAACTTATGAGTTAATCTATTATACGAATATGATATTTGTGGTAATAGAACTTGTCTAGCAGTATCAATAAAGCTAGAATTAATTACATAATACATTAGGTTTTCCGAACCGATACCAGCACCGTAAGTATCGGAATAGATAAATTTATCAATTGAAAAGTCAGAATCTCCAGCAGAAAATGATCGGTTACCAAATCCGCCATCTTCACCACCGAAGCCATTCCATTCAAACACATTATTTACCGAGTATACAGTAGAAGGCATTGGAACAACTCCTCTTGTACTATTTACATTTGTACTTGATAGAGTATCACTTGAATCATCAATCCCTTTATTAAAACTAGTTTTCATCCAGGCAGTTGCAGGTAATGCAATATACATTTCCTCAACGCTATCTTCATATATTTTATAAAAATAGTCTTTTGCTCTATTTATGATCCTTGCTAATTCATTCTTAGGTACAGTAAAAGGAATCTGACAACCTATAGTTAAGTCATCATTAATTTCCTTAATTAGAGCATCTAAACATGCTTGTGAATTAGGATCGTTACAATTTACATAACCCATTTTCTTTAATCAATTTTTTCTACTTCTATTACCTCAGTTGAGTCAGAGAATGTTGCAAATTTAGTAGCTCTGCCTTGTCTAAATATTCCTCCTTCCATTTCTCCACTAAATACACCACGATGACCAAAAACATAACAGTTTTCAACTATTACATTTCGGCTTACATAGGAATCTTCAACTTTACAACCAGTTACTGTACTTCCGCCAAATACATTTGATTCAAAAAGAGAAGCATCGTGTATTTCAGAATCAAAGATATCACATCCTTTGATATTTCCTTTTACTTTACATTCAACAATATCAACCCCAGTAATTTCAAAACATCTTTTAAGATCAGCGTCTTTAATTTGAATTCTTCCTGTATCAGAATCATAATTAATTAGGCCACTGTCCATATCAGCTTTGGTTAATAATTCAAATACCTTTTCTCTAATCTTAGGATAATACATTTCAACAATCTGTTTTGAAGATTGAAGATCAACCATTAGCGTAATGTTAGGAAAGATTTCTTTAAACTTGGCGTATGTCTTATATGACTGTACAACACCTCTATGTTTTTCAAGGACAAGATTTAACTTTTTAATATCATCTGGTCCGTATGCAGGATTATCAAGAGTTTCAAATAATGATGTTATAAAATGCTCCATCATTGATAAGATAGTGGAATACTTCTTTTCATAATCAGCTCCGCCTAAATAACGAAATTCAATATATCCTTTTGGAATCTTTGTAAAATTTATNCCGTAATACTTTTCATTAACAAACATATAGTTTTTCCAAAGAGCTCTTTCTGGAGAAGGCTGTGTCATTCCACTAAGAGGTATTATAAATTTAATAGATTTTGCATATACTGAATCCTTTCTATTTGGAAAGGCTTCATATACCTTATCTTCATTAAAGTTAAGTACAAATTTACCAATATCCAATTTTGTCATATTGGCAACAGGTCCTAACTTTTTACCATCAAATGAAATGTTAACGTGGATAGAACATCTATCATTAGTTGAACCGTTTTCTCTAATCCATTTTAGCATTTTAGCAAGGATTAATTTGGACTCAACAAAAGGCAAAGAACCGGTTACGAGTTCAATCATACCGGTTCCACCTGAATTATCTGGTTCCATTTTAAAGACATCTCCAGTTGGAGAGAATTCACTATGGGCTTTTTCCTCTATTCGGATCTTCTTATTAAGAGTATTTGCTATACTATCCTTTGCCTTTTTGATATCTTCATTTGCAAAGAATTCGAATTCAAATCCTATATTAGAAGAATAAATTGCATTAAGTTGTTCGTTAGAATACATTCACTATCTAATTTGTTTATATATTCTAACAACCTGACAGTTAGTCGGCTAATGCCATCGTAATCTTTCTATCACTAGGACTGATACTTAAAATCTTTATGATAACTTTATCTCCGCGATTTAGTTCAGCATCCTTTAATTTAGTTTTATGTATTAGACCGCTAATACCTTTCTCTAATTCAACGAATGCTCCATATTTGGTAACCTTAGTCACAGTACCTGGTGTAATCATCATAGGCTTATATTTATCAGATGCGCCATCCCAAAGATCTTCACGCGGGCCTTGTTGAGTTAATATGATCTTTTTATCTGAAATGATTTCTTGTACCCAGAATGATATTGGATCACCNGCTTTAATACCTTCACGTTGGAATAATTCTCTTGTACTATCATCAAGTACAGTATCTGGAATCAATCCAGTTAAACAGTTATTAAATTCAGCAAAGATTCCAAATTTAGTAGTTCCTGTTACAAACCCGGTTATAGGTTCTTTAATATTTTCCTGTAAATCTTCAAGAGCAGTTGGAATAAGAGTCTTAAGATATGCTCTATGAGATACAATAATTGTATTCTTTTCATCCGAGAATGAGATTGGCATAACTATAAGTTCTTGGCCAACNANAGATTCGAAGTTATGTAATTTATTTAACCCGGCTAATGATCCTGGCATAAAGCATTTAATTCCACCAACCTCTACCCANTATCCACCATGAATAAGTTCTGTGATTTTACCAGTAAACCCAACAGACTTATCCCCAATTGAATTCATAATTTCATTGGTCTTAACCTCGTCTATGGCATCAGATATAGATGCGGTNACCATNCCATGTGGNCCTGGTTTAACTTTAACATTAACAATCATACCAACTGTTAATTGTTCAAGAATAGATTTCGGTTCTTTAAGAAGAGAGCAGGTTGCGGTATATTTTGTACCAATATCAATTAACGCNCTTTCCTTATTTCCTTCTCTGTCTTTTGTAATTGAAATGATTATACCTTCNGTGGTATACGATTGTTTTGTTTCACATAACCTAAGTTGATCTTCAACAGATTCCATCATGCCATATTGGGCTAATGCTTCAAGTACATAAGGTTCTGTACTTAATATCTTTGTTCCTTTAGGTACTCTAACTTTAAATGTTTTTGTGTCAAACGGGTCATCGCTTACGCGGATCGTAATTTCTTGTTCAATCATTGTTTTTTATTTAGAAGATTATCTATAGATTATATATTACTCTTGTCAAACTATTATTTATACTTAGCAAAATAGAATTTGTTTAAATGATAATTGCAGGTGGCGAAGGTGCTGTAGTTGAACCTAACACTGGACCAGTGGGCCCAACGGATGAAACTACTTGTCCTGGTGGAATTGTAATAGTTGCAGATTTAATGTAAACATCAATTGCAGGAGTTGCTATATTAGCAAATACTTTGGCCGCGGCCTTTCTTGCTTTATCTGCAACATTAGTTCCTTGTGGACTGTTTGCAATAGTTTCGGCAAATACAAACATTGCTTTATCAAAAGCCTGTTCCAATGCAAGATTTAATGTAGTAGGTACTAAAGGCATATCTTATTTTGTTTTAACTTGTTTTTTACTTAAATGTTGAGCAGGTGTCATTGGAACTACGGGCGGGCTTGTTGGCGCTCCTAAGTTTCCAATATGGGTATGTTGATTAAATAGCTTTAAAAACGAATCACCTAAAACTAATTTTTCACTTGCTCCTTGACCTAACTCTATTGATGAAGAATGATTAACAATCATATTTTCGCATTTAATGATTGCATCTTTACAGTTAATCTCCGTGTTATCGGTACTATTAATAATGAATTTAGCTGAATGTGTAAATGTAATATTACCATCATTTAACATTACAATCTTATCACCATTGGCATTAATAATTTCAACAGAATTATCAGGTTTAATATTAACGGTAGTTGGACCAGCCGCAGTGGTATAGTCCATCATCAGCCCCTTTTCCTCTGTAAAGAATACTTTTATGCTTTCACCTTCTCTTTCATTTGTAACCTCTTCATTACCGCCACCTGTTAATCCAAATGCAGTATCATAAATAAGTACATGCGAATTTTGATAAGATGCCTGTATCTCTGCTTTTACTTCATCAGATGGATAAAGACTTTCATGATATACTGGAGAATAATAATTTCCACTATCAAAAGTTACTCTTAAGATAGTTCCTAACTTAGGAACAGAAAATGTACCGCTACCGCTATTACTACCACCTGATGAACTCACAGATGGCCTGGCCCAAGGTAAAACTTCTTTAGGTAAAATAAAATCACTGGTAGGATCTGCTGGATCAACTCTTTGATCCATCTTGCCATAAACCCTAATACGACAACGGCCTTCGAATAGTTCATCTACATTATCTTCAACTATTCCTACCCATTGTGTACCTACTAGATTATCAGTTTTTAATTCTTTTGTAGTTAGTCTTCCCATTATCCAAATACATTTGTAGGTTTAAGAGGTGGTGGCCCAGATGGTCCTGGTCCAAATAGATTTGTAGAATCTAAAGGACCGCCTTCAACTTCACCTTGACCAAGAAATATATTTTCGGAAGGTAAAGAAACTGGTATAGCCGGAGGGTTACCTAAAGGGTTATCACCTAGGGCCGGTCCTGATGGTGTACGTTCTCTAAATGCATTAATTATTGCTCTTCCTGCACCAGCCGCGGCAGCAGCCAATGCACCCGGGTTTGATAATGCAGCAAAAACCCGATTTCTTAANCCAAATACATTTCCTAAGAGTAAACCTTGNGCTTGCGCCGCTACNGCTTGTCTTGCTCTTTCTATTGCAGAATTTGCTGCATTTTGTGCAGCTTGCAATGCAGCATCTCTTGCGGCTGCTTGAATTGCTTCACCAATACCACCGCTCGGTGTTATATTTCCACCATCAGCTGTTACCTTTTCTCCGTTATAACCAGAAAAAATACCTTCAACAGAAAGTCTTCTATAACTCCATTTCATGGATGTAGCAGCCATTTCGTTACCACCAGCATTAGTAACCTTTTCAAAGATTTTACCACTTTCATTCATATTCCAAATACAATCACTAAACTTAAATGTTATCTTTGATGTATTGGCATTCAGAAAACGATCTACGTCGGTTTGTGGTAAAGGATCCCCTCCTCTTAAACTGCTAATCTTATCTAGCCATGAAACGGTTGACTTAAAATTTCTTATTTCGTGTATCTCTACATAAACATCAAAATACATAAGATTTTTTGGTAAGACAAATCTATTATATTCATTATCAATGACAGCCGCCCTATATAAATTAAAAAGAGCAGACATTTTAAGATCTATTGCTTCCAAGCATCCTATGGCTATTCCTTCATCTTCACCAGAACCATTAAAAGGATCTAGCATATTATTAGATTTAGTCCATGCATCGCTTAATCCTTCTACCGTTTGCCAGTAATAAGGACGAGTTTTATTAATTTCTTGTAAACCTTGTATAAATGCTTTAAGATATTTTGCTCTATCGACTTGGCCTACTTTTATTAAATAGCCAAGTGCAGATTCTCCAGCCGGTACATCAGTTCCCACAACTGCTGGATCTCCAACGGTTGCCCCATTAAAAAGAGGGGATAAAATGTCAAAGCTTAATGAAAACCCTAAATACGTTGGATCATCAAGACTTGTTACACCATTACTACCACCGCTTATTGTAGTTTGCGGTGTTACAAATCTTTTAATGATATTCCCGGCATCTGTGCTTCTTCTCCTAAAAGGATTAATGCTAGGATCATTAAGTGGATCATATAAATTCGACTCGGCCATTTATTTTATTTATTTTAGGTTGAAGGAACCACTTCTCTTCTTCTTAGATGTACTCTTTGTCTAATCGGCCCAGGTTCGGTTAAAAAGTAGTCAATGCCAATAATAACATAAAAACCTGACAAGAATTCGTTTATAACACCTGCTTGTGATGATGCATCGTTACCAGCATTTTCAGGCGTTTCGGCTCTTCTCTGTGTTCCGCTTGGAACGTTTTCATCATTACTTGGTGCCAATAATACATCTTTAACAGGCTGAGCAAATTCCCAAATCTGACAATAAATCCTAGAATATCTTGTAAGAGCAGGATTAACCATATCAAGTTCTAGCACCATTCCGAATTTTTCAATTTCTGCATTATTTTGAAAATTAAGAATTGCACTATAATAAAAGTTAGGATGAACATTATCACCCTGTGTTCCGAGATATTTATATTTAACTTGTTCTGTTCTAGGACCTTCTGGTACAAGATTACCATTTTCATCAGGAACTAATCTCCCCTTTGTTGCAGGTATCATACCTGGTACCTCACTAACAATAGGATCAACGAATTCACTTATAAATTTCTTTTCAGTAAGATCCCAGTATTGAGTATATCTTTTATAACCATTATCTTTACTTATTTGCCCACTCTTATTGATTTGCTGATATGTAGATATGTATCTTGATGTTCCTGATGCCTGTATTATATTAGTTAAAACATTAGGAGAATCGTATTCGGCTGCTTCAGGAGAACCTCCACCAAATGTATCACCTGAGTTCTGTGAATATGTTAAAGATGCCTCTAAGTCCTGATCTGTTACATCAAATAAACGATTAGCTTCAACTAAAGTTAAATTATAATAAGGATCTATGTATGAATTAAAAAAAGAATTTTCGTCAAGATATGAATTTGCAGTAATGTCACGTATGAATTTTTCAGCGGTGTCGTATGGATTAGTCCACACCTGTTCATCTGCTGTATCTTCTACATTTGAAGCAAATCCTAGTTTTAATTTTTCTGCTATTTTTAATAGAGCATTCCAACTAGTAGAATTATAATATTCAACATTCTCAGTAAAAAGATTAGGAATATTCATTCTCCCATCAACCATTAACTGTGGGGATTCATTTGTTGATCCGCCTCCACCTATTGGCTTAATATCTTCAATGGTAAAATCTATTCTTATTGGTTTAAATGTAGTTTCCTCGCCAGCAGATCTTATATAAAGTTGAATGATATCTCCATCTGTTGGGTAATGTCTTGCTGTAAATAATCCATCTTCATCATAAAATGTAAATCTACATGTTGGATAAAAACCCGTACAGTTAAGAGTAAATGATTCAAGTCGGCTATCACCAATATCGTATTGATTAATTCTTATTTGTGGTATAATGTTAAGAAACTTAGAAGGTGGTTCTTTAACAGCATCACCGCCTGAATTTGCTGTACCACTTTCAACATCAGGAATTTTCAATTCATCCAGTACTATCTTAGGTTCAAGTATACTTAATATGTTTCTTTCAACTGCTGACATTATGGATTGTTATTTGTTATTTTACTTCCAGGTACGTATGTAGTCCCTCGTGATGGTAAATTTGCCCCTAATAAGATTTCACCACCTTCATAAACTTTAGCAGCAGATCCAGGTTGTAACATATTAGGCGGTAAAGGCGTCTTTACCCCAGCCGGACTTTCTTGTGCTTTCTTTGCAAGTCTTTGTATTCTTGATTGATCCTTTTCAGACTGTCTACTTGTATCAATGTATTGTTGTTGTGGAGTTGTTGGTCTAGACGCAGGATTAGGTCTTTGATAAACCAAATCAGGTCTATTAAGATTAGGAATAAAAATAACATCACCTTCTTGTATACTAAACGGATTAAAGATATTATTTACAACGCAAATAGCATCTATGTATTCTCCATTACCAAAATAGATTTCTGATATCTTATCAATACGACCTGCTTGATCAGGCATAACATAATGTAATGCCTTTATACCTAAACCGGCATCATAAATAAATGATGGGGCTGTTAAGTCAAAATAAAACTCACCAGTTCTTTCATCAATTAATTGATTCTTTAATGTTAATGATTTTATATTCATCCCTATCCTTTTTTTATGAGTCAATAAACAAAGACACCACATTCTCTACGTATTGAGAATCTGAATCGGTAAATAAGCTATTCTTAGATTTAATTTCCGCTTTACGTTTGCTAATGTTTCCTATTTGATCATTATTCATACTACCTGCCTGTGCGCCAGACATTGTAGATTGTAAACTTACAGTTCCTGCTTTTATTGATCCGTATGTAGCAACATCTATACCTCTTAGGTTTAGAATATCTGGTACACCAGCAGCAGATGCATATATTCTACCTCTACCACCATTAAACATATTTTCAATATCACCTTTATCTCTAGGCTTACCATGCTTTAGATCAATTTCAAATTTAGCCTCCATAGGGAAATCATCATAACCTAAACCTTGGCCTAGTGTCATGACAGCATTATCACAATACATATTACCCATCATCACAATTGGGTTAAGAGGATTTCCAACCGTTAAATGCCAGTCACCAGTAGGATCACCACTAATGAACGCTTTTGTTGCTGTCATGCCTGGCACCGAACCAACTTCGTCTGTTAAGAAGCCACCTAATAGATTTCCTAAAAGAGTTTTACCAACCTTAAGACCACCTTTTAACAGACTTTCTAAGGTGAAGTTTCCACTCCCGTCACCAAAGCCTGCCTTAAATCCACGCTCTACATCTCCAACAACGGAACCAATGTATCCGGCAAAATTACCGTTTCTTAGTAATGATGGGTCACCAAACTGGCTTGCAACAAAACCACCCGCCCCATAATATCTGTGGCCTCCACCAAAGAACTGACCATTATTAGTTGACATAGTTAACATATTACTTATAATATCAATCATTGCAATTTTAGGATTAACATAATTCAATGATTTCAATTCGTATTCGAAATTAAGCTTAATATCATTTGTAAACTTAATTCCTCTGTCCCTAACATTAGTCTGATTAACCACGTTAACAGGCCCAATCACAAAATTGGCATATGTTGTACTAAATCGGTCTACACCATCGGCATATTGTTCACGTCTGAATTTTGTACCTGCCGTTACACCTTTTAATGTATCTAATGCAGCTCGCCCAACAACACCTCTCTTTTGATAAAAAGGCTGTTGTGTATAACCGCCATCGGTTGACTGAACACTTTCCATATCAGTTGATACTTCTTTAAATGCTAATCCGTATGAAAACTTTAGTATATCGTCAAGCTTATTGCCAGTAGTCTCTCCTAAATATGTAACAGCAGTAACCCCAGCCACTTGAGTACCTGGAAAAGATTCATTTGCTACAGGGATGGCTTTACCTGCCGCATCTTCTCCACCACCTGACGCCTTTTGTAAAGTAAGATCAAAAATATTATCATTTACTGGTGTTGGAAATCTTCGTAATGTAATTAGATGATTTACTGGTATCTGTTTATAATATTTTAAGTATAGAAAGTCCTGATATTTATATGCTATCTTAGGATAATGTTCATCAAAGAATTCAACGATTTTTGAAATAGATACATTATGAGCATCACTACCTCCCATTAAAGGGTTATCCGGAGTATCTGTAAAGTAACTAAAAGGTAATCCTCCAGTTAAACCACCATACATACCTCTAAAGTTAAATAGAGCATATTCATTAAAAATAGATCTAGGAACTGGCGCATTCATGCCTTTTGCAACGGTATATGCATCAGGTGCAACACTTTTACTATAAAAGGTTTCCGAAACAGCATCGGCAACATCAGAAGCAAAACCAACTGATTCTCCACCAAAAACCCCTAAAGTTACAGCATTATTAGAATTAGGCCCGGTTGGGAGAGCACTATTAAGACCTGTTATGATTTCACTAGCCACAATTTATCACTATTTTTACTATATATTTAATTAAGGCTGGTTAGATACTTGTTAATATCAAATTGAAACCTTTCAAATCTGTCTGACCATCCTTTTTTAAACCTAATGTCAAATTCTTGTGTACTATCTAGAGAAAATACCCCATTAAGAAATGGTCTAACTGCAGATTCTCTAATTTCTTTAAGATTTTTTGATATGATGTAAAACTGAACTCTTTCAAATAATTGCCCAAGATCAACTTTAGTCTTTGAACACATAACAGATTCAACAATAACATAAAATCTTTCAGCATCCTGTTGATTAAATCTTTCCTCTAATGATCTAGTTGTTTTATAGTCTTCTTTCTTAAGAGGCATTTTTCTAGCACGATTATCAAATTCATATCTAAAATTCATATCAAAGAAATATGACTTCAAGAATTTCATATTATCATACATCTTAAGTATCTTAATCTTATAGAGAGGATTTACTGGATCCCATGCGGTATCAACTATTAATCCTTTTACTGGCAATAGAACATTCGGTCTGTTATGAGACGATAACAGACAATAGACAATCTGCCCTTTAGTAAATATTCTATGAGCCTTCATTAATAGTCAATTTCAAACGGAATGATGTCGCAGAATAATCTTTTCATACCGTTTAACTGAACATCAGGTGTATGATAAATCTTAAACTCAATATCACGATCCGTCAATGTCTTTACATATGATTGAATACCTTCTATAACATCCCTTTCTATGCTGCCCAATACATAGTAAACATTTAAAGTTGAACTCCTACCTACGACGGTTTGTAATTGTCTCATCAAATAAGAAGATACTACTGCATCAGATGGCTCTGATTGAAAGTAATCATTTTTCGCTAGCTTATTATAGATGTCAATGTAATTGATACACTCAATGTTACGAGGTATCGAATCTATGAAACCCTTAATCTTTACTGCATCTTTTGAGTAAACAAAATAAAATTCTAAGACTTCTTGCATTCCTTAAGGGATTGAAGCTCAGCTTCAAGCTCTTTTATTTTGGAGTTAAGATCTTTTTCAGATGGTTCAAAATGACTGCCCCATTCTGTTCTGATAGTAATAACATCCTTACTAAACTTATTACCAAGATTCATTCCTAAATCCTCGCATAAGTCAAAAAAGAATCTCATGATATATTGAAGTTTTTCCTTATCATCTTCAGATGATTCGTATACTTCAGTGGAGGTCCACTGTTCTTTACCCCCACCATGATTATCATCAATGATTCTTTTTATAACGCCATTACTTGCAGGCTCTAAAACTATCTTAACCATTTGATCTACTTAATAGTGCTTGGTGAGCTTCTTTAATAATTTTTCTTGCAGTCTTTTTATCAGTACGCCATGTTTCCATGTCTCTAATTGTTAAGATTGCATTAGCCTCTCTTAACTGCTCAATTTCCGAATCATTATAACCCATCTCTCTCCATGTTGAGATCAGCTTTGCTTCGATTGTCTCAAGTTGTTCACCGATTGATTTTTCTATACGATCTCTGTTTGCTTCAAAGATTTCTTTACCGGCCTTTATTGTATTTGAAGTAAATTCGCACCACTTCTTAAACGGTAATTTACTTTTCATTTTTAAGATGCCTTGATATTTCATCGCGGCTCTACGCTCTCTTCTTGTAGGTATGTTATTCATTATGTTTATTTTATTATATATTATCTGGTTTTGGTGTGCTAGAATCACATGTATCTCTCTTCTATTAAAGAGTGGATACTATTCTTAATGGATTCCTTAACAAGATCTTCTTTTATTTGATCTTCTATAAATGAACGGAGTTCTTTAATTACTTCTTCCTCCTCAAAAGAAACACTTATAATGTTAAAGATTTCTTTTTTAGGAACGGTTATATTTAATGACAAGGATAATGTAACTTCATCGGCATTCTTTTGCTTGTCAAATAACATTCTAACAGGGTTCTTCTCTATATGAGGTTTAGATAAATTCTGTTGTTCTCTTTTTCTTGAAGTATTTGTCACATTTGAAACGGCCGAATCAAAATCTAATATAGGATCATTAGAACCAATAGGTATCATAAACTCATTGATTAGAGACGAAGATATTCTGGCACCACTTTCAAAAAGTGTCCATTCGCTATCAGATCCCTTTACAGTTTCAACATTTCCTATTTTATCACCTTTAATCCACTGAAGTTTTATAGGCTCTATTGTTTCTGTACTACTATCCATAGTTTATTTTTTATATGAAACAAAAAGAAATTGTTTAAATTAGGTCACCGGTCAAATACCATTCTTGAGTACCGAGAGGCCCTTTAATTAAGATAACAGATGAACCTACTGATGCAATACTAGCAGCTCCGCCTGCACCTACAGCCCCACCTGGTGACCAAATTACAATACCNGTTGCCCCAGCAGCAAATGAAACAGAACCTGAAGCCTTTCTTACAAATTGCATTTGTGTCCCTGCTGTAATACCAGGTTGTGAAGCCTCAAGAGGTATAGTAATTGTAGCAGGTGTACCATTATTTGTTGTTACGATGCTTCCGTTTCCTGCAGATGTAAGTCCAACATTACCACTAATACCAGTGGCTATACCCCATGTCATAGAACCCGAAGGCCCTTGTGAACCGGTAGCACCATTATTACCTTGTGGGCCAGTTGCACCCGTTGCCCCAGTTGCACCACTACCGGTTACACCTTGTGAACCAGTAGCACCTGATGGGCCTTGTGCTCCTGTAGCTCCAGTTGCACCTCTTCCAGTTGCACCAGTGAAACCTGTGTTACCTTTGTTAGAATATGAAATAGATGTAGTGAAAGGTGATATTGAATTAACCAATCCATTTGTTATTACCTCCACAACATCGTATTCCCAATATGGGCCTGCATTAGTAGCTGCAGTAACGGTGTATATACCAAAGTTATTAGGCGCATCGCTCGATGTTATACTAATAGTATCCCCAACACTTATTGAAGCCAACCAGGTTCCAGCATTTAGAATACCACGCCCAGCAATAACTTGTTGATTTATGTATACTTTACCTGCACCAACGAATGATGGGTATGTGTTTATCGACCATGTACCAGCCGCGGTTGCATTTGACGCGGCCGTCCATCTTAACGCGTTTGAACCATCTGCACCAGAAGGTCCAGATGCACCAGTAAAACCAATCGGACCAGTTGCACCGGTTGCACCAGTACCAGTTAACCCGGTTGCACCAATTCCGCCTTGGGAACCTTGTGGACCTTGTGCACCAGAAGAAGATAAGCTAACATTTCTCCATGCGCCTGCAGAAGAATTCCATTGAAGGATATCGTTATTAACTGGTGCGGTTGGATATTCAACATCAGATAAAAGATCCAGTGTTGGAGAACCGCTATTTAAGTTTTGTAAATCAATATCGCCTTCATCAAGACTATATTCAACATTATCATTTACAGGATCAAATGCAACCGTAAGAGCAGGACTACTAGTTGGACCTACATCAAATCCTCTAAAGGTTAAATCGGTACCGTTCATCCCTGCATAAACATCAATACCGCTACCGATGTTTTGGCCATGATTAATTTCACCAGTTGAACCTAAATTAATTATCTTAATTGAATTTGTTGTAGTATCATATTGTAAACTAGTACCAGAACCTGCCACTAGATTAAGATATGAATCCGGGTTGGTTGAAAGTAATAGACCATCATTAGCAGTTTGCCATGATCCAACGACTCCTGTGTAATTTACACGAATTCTACCAAAGCTATTTGCCGCTGCTAATGTAACGTCACCCGTTCCAACGCCACCAACTAAATCCCATTCATTAGTATCAAATATACTTTGTGTAGTTCTTTGATTGGCCCTCCACCATGCTAAAGTTTCAGTAGGTCCACCTGTAGGTCCAACTACCTGGACTGGATGATATACAATATTTCCTTCATCATATATCCTATTGCTAACCCATGGGTTGGCAACCATTTTGAAGTTATTATCAACCTCAAAATTTAGAAGCTCTCGCTTAATCTCTGTTCTAAATAAGATATACTCTTTTAAGTTAAAGGACATTTTGGTAAATTCTTTTTTTATTTATTCTATGCAGGTGGTGACTTAGTAATAGTTTCATTGTTATATGGGAATGAATTATTGTTATACTCCGATAGTAATGACTTTTGTAGAGAGTTAAGATACCAGGTATTTCTGCTCCAACCCGGTATAGCATATAATTGTGAATATATGCCAGTTACATAAATAATTCTAATCTCATTGAAAAACAATACATATTCATTTATACCTTGTCTAATAAATGCGGTTTGTCTATCCACAAATATTGATCTTTGTGAGTTTCTTTGTATATCATACGAAGATCCTACAGTAATACCAAATGTACCGGTTACATCACTTACTAAGTATTGTGTTGGAAAATCATAAAGATCACTCGATAAAGAAAATGATTGTAGGTAACATAAACTACCTAATGATGATGTATCAACTATCCCATACGCCTGTTCAAAATATTGGTTCATTTCAGCCAATGAACCAAAGGTCATAAATTCTCTAGTACTCCTATCCCAAAAACCAACAACTATATTTGTAGCATACAGTCTTGCCTTTCTAAGATAGTCTAAAAAATCTAATGATACTTTAAATGATAATGCTTCAACTAACAATGGGAATATACTTTTTTGTATATATTCACCTTTTTATGGATGGGTAATCTTTTATTAGCATTTCAAAATTACCGCTTGTAATATTGCATTTTTCAAAAATGGTTAAATGAGAAGTATCTCGGTATTCATCTATCCAATAAACATGTTTAAATCCTGCATTAACTAAAATCTTGGTACACATTTTACACGGGGATAGTGTTAATAGAACAATGTAGTTTTCAGGATCATATTCCTTAAACTTAGCAATCATATTAACTTCTGCATGAATAAACCCGCTTTCGCCGGGTGTGAGAGATTCCTCTTCAGTTCCAGTCTCTTCATTAATACCGGCTCCACTATAAGATCCATTATAACCAAAGCTGGCAATTTTACTAAAGTCCTTTCTTAATGCCATACATGCAACCTTAGTGGTTGATGAATTTGAAAGTTCCTTAATGTTAAGTAAAACCTTCTTAAATATGTTAAGCTTTATTCGAAGCCTTCGAATTGAGGTATCCATTTCTTCTTAATTAAATTGGCATCCATTGTAATGCCTGGCGTCTCTTTTGCAAATTCCTTTGCGATTGCTATGTTTTCTTCGTCATCATCGAAGAACTTAAAATCAGTAAATCCCATTTCATGGAATTTTTCAAAAGCAGCGAGTTTCTTCTGTGCAGTTGTTCCACGAAATCCTAATGAAGGATCATTAACAGCATATATGTAACTTGGATTAATCTTAATGCCATTATGAGCAAGAAAATCTATGATTAAGTTTGAATCATCTCTCGCGGTAATGATTCCTACTGGCTTACCTTTAGATAATGTTCTTCTTAAGATATCAAATACCCATTCAATAATTTTACCTGCTTTAAGAATCTCCAAATTTTGAAAATCTGAAAAGTCCATTTTATCACCTCTTCTTTTCTTAAAGGTATTAAATTCCTGTGGTGTAAGCTCTGCAGAATAACCAGTCTTTGGGTTGATTACCTTGATTTTACTCTTGGTAACAACCAGTGTATCATCTACGTCGAATATAGTGATACTTGACCTGTATGATTCTTTAATGTTCATATATATTATTTATCTCTGCTTAATCTTTTTCACACTACAGGTAAGCTACAGTGAGACTGGTTAACAATCTCGGCCATTCTGATATATGTGTTTAACCACTGGGAAGCGAAGCGAATAACCACCCATTTGATTTTGAGTTTCTTCAAAGTATTGAATGGTTACAGTCTTACCTACTAATTCATTGTGGCGGTTAAGGTAGTATTCTCTCTGTTCCTTTGAAAAACCAGATCCTACTGATACGCGGTAACCTTTATGTTCAATAATAATACTGCTCAGACATTCCTTTTCTACCTGTTGGCCATTCTCTGTCCAACGGATTGTACCATTCACACATTCCAACACCGTGTACTCGTCATCATGGAATTTCTTAACCTTAAGGAGGTTATGAGAACGGGTACCTTCATAAGGAATATTTTTACGAACCATGATACCTTCATATCCATTGATCTCGGCATCCTTGGCCATTTCGGTAAACTGTTCCTCGGTTTTGATTAGAACCTGTTCAACGATACTCAATGTTTGAAATTCCTGGAAAATGATTTCCTTAATAGGCTTACGAGTAAGACGATCAGATAAATCAGTAGTACCACCATGATTATCAAATTCCTCGATAGTTAAACAGTCAAATACCAGGAACTTAGGATTTTTAATAGTATGATCCTTACGGCGGATTTCCTTCATAATACCTTGGAAGTCTTCGGCGCCATTGTCATTAACCATACAGACTTCTCCATCTAGGATAAAGTTACCTGGAATTCTTTTTACATCTTCGGCGATACGGCCTAGAGTTTCAAATTCCTTACCGTTCCTTGAATAGAAGTTTACTGAATTACCTTCCTTACGGCAAATACAGCGGACTCCATCTAGTTTACGAGAACCGTACCATGATTCCTTTTCAAAATTTACACGGTTCGGATTATATGGGTGAGCGAGTGCCACCTTAAAGATAGGAATGATATTAGGATGTACCTTAAGTACCGATGTGATAGATGCACCCATACGAAGGTCTCTATCTAAAATGTAATGAATAAGTTTTTGTTGTTCGGTTGGCAGTTGATTAACAAAGGTGTTGACAGCCTGAATAGCGGCATGGCCAGTTAAATTGTTTTCTGCCAGGTCATCCAATAATTGGAATAGGTCAGTGTACAGATTAGTAGGTGCAGATAAGTGAGAATTCTTTTTAAGAACTCTGGTATGAACACCGTACTTCTTAAAGGAGTTGTAAGTATAATGAAAAACCTTCTTTAGAAATTCATTATCAGCATGTTTACGAATAGTTGCAATCTTATGATTTCCTGAAGACGATTCGTTCATTTCATCCAGGAACGATTGTAAGTAGTTTAGATCTTTTGTGAGATTTTCCATATACCGTTTAATTTTATATAAATATAATACAAATAATTGGGATTTGAAAATTTTTCACCAACTTTTTTCTACGAAATATGAAAAAAGTTATTAACAATCAAATGCGACGATATATTTCATGATGTACATTCCTATCACCAAATACGGCATTTAACATAAATTCCGATTGTGAAAACATCTTTGATCCAAACATCATACAATATAAATCGATATCCCCAGGTTCAAGGNTCTGCAGTTTATCCAATTTCCAGTTTTTCTTCAGTAACAAATATGCTTCATACTTTGTTATTAGACGATACGGTTCATCATTAAATGTATGCCACCTTCTTGAGTGCATTATGATTTTTTCAAATGGCCAAAACCACATAGTTTTACAATCAACATTATCATGTATTTTCTTAACGTCAGCAAGTATAGATTCATAATCAGCAGTTTCATAATGATCTAAAAGAAGCACATCACAAGAACCTTTGTACTCGGATGCATCCATACAGATAACTTCTACACGAGGATCTTTAAGAAATGCAGACTTATTCTTTTTATGATAGTCGATTACTTCTTTACTTTTTTCAATGATAGTTAACTTTGTAACTTCAGGTTTTGTTAGGATCCAATTTTCCCTAACACCAAAACCCATACCTGTAACTGTCACATTACCTTTTGCTAACATATAGTGAGAGAACAATTCATATGCTTCAAGATGCGAATTCATATCGTATGCCATCCACTGTTCACCATTTACATATAGGTACATGTAACCCGGATCTTTTTCTCGTATTTCAAATACACCTTTAGACCAATTTTCCAGTTTAGGTGGTGTGTAATTAAAGTGTTTTAATAAGCTTAACATATTTATATTTAATTTGTACCTTTTAATAGGGTTTGTATTTTCTTAATTTCATTACATTTTTCATACTCCTCTTTTTCTGCAAAGTAAGATATTAATTTATCAAGACTCTCTATTCTATGTTTTGCGGAAACTTCATCGTATGTTAACACATCTTGTGGAAATGCTAATATCATATTATAGCATAGATTCATATAGTCATCATAATTCAGCTTTTCTAAATTATCCAGTATGATTCTTAAATATCTATCCCTCTCGTTCATCTATAGAGTTTTTAACTTGTAAAAGAAGATCCTTTTCATGTTCATTTAATGTCTTAGGTAAATCTACTAAGACATTCACATAAAGATCTCCGCAAGCTTCATTCTGATTATATAGTGGGAATCCTTTTCCTTGTATTCTAAGAAGAGTACCATTTTGTGTGTTAGGTGGAATAGTAAAACCTATCTTCTTATCAAAGATATCAATAATACCTTTGCCTCCTAACATTGCGTCAAACACATTCACACGGTGTATTTTATGTAAACCTCGATTATCAATCATATAATCAGAATGATCGGAAACAACAACGGTAAGAATTAGATCACCATGTAATTCCTCTGTTAGACCACGCTGACCTAAACCTTTAAGTCTTAATCGCTGCCCATTCCTGATTCCTCTTGGTATTGAAACTGATATGGGTTTCATACCAATTCTCATCTCACGGTTTACACCATGATATGCATCTTCAAGAGTAATTTGAATTTGCGCCTTTACATCTTGTCCTTTTCCATTATCGGCCCAACCATAGCGGTTATTAAACATTCCGCTAAATCCTTGGTTCTTTAAAAAGTCTTCAAAAAATTGTTCATCAAATCCACCTCCGCTAAATCTCGATTGTGTAAATCTCGATTGTGTATTCCATTGAGCCTTCTTTTTTGGATCGCTTAAGATATCGTATGCCTCGGCAATTTCCTTAAACTTAGTATCATCACCGTGTGTTCTATCCGGGTGATGTTCTTTAGCTAACCTACGATACGCTTTTTTAATCTCGTCATCAGTTGCATTCTGATTAACTTCTAATACTTTATATGGGTCTATCATTTCCAAAATATTTGAAGACAAATGATTGCTAATGAAAGCACCAATGACACTAATGTTTTAGCATTCATTCCTTCACCCATCATTATGTAAGTTAATAAAGTAAAGACAACCATTCCTGTACCAAATGCAATAAATCTACCTGGCCAAAATAATCCATTAAAATGCTGAACTGCATAGTTGGTAGCTGTTAAAAAAATTAATGCGGCGGTACCACCTAATGTAAATGCAACAATGACAGGATGATCTTTAAAAGAAGTCCATAAAAACTGTCCGTTGGTTTGAAACCAAATAATACTTTGTGCTAAAAAGAAAAGTAAAAATGATACAACTAAATTATTCATCTATATAAAATTTATAGCCAGCTCTTTCGTCAGAACCTAGCCAATTATCTAAATCTTTTGCAATAACCCAATTCCCTCTTCCTGGATTAAACTCACCTCTCTTTTCCGCTTTATAAACATTCATAAACCAAGGATCCTTTGGATCTTCCCACCAATACCAAACCTTTTGCCAAGATCTAGGTTTTTGGGCATAACCTTTTTTGCCTTTACCTAATGCTTCTAGGAATTGAGTTCTATTTACTGGTTGAGGTTTCATAGTTCTTTATTGCTAAATACCAACCCCATTGAGGAAAGGTTGAAATTACATTATAGCCATTTTTAGTTAAATATGATATACAATCCTGTGTATCTTTTTCCCATTCGGGATTTAACCAATCATGAAAACTTATTGCAATTTGATCAATCATTTTAAAGTCTTCATTGGTCATTGATTTAAGTAAACCATATTCTGCGCCTTCAATATTTATTTTAAGAACAGATATGTTATCAATACCAAATGCCATCAGAAATTGCTTCCATGTGATAACGCCTACTAAAGTATTACCTCCACTAAACATATCAGTCTCAATTGAGTTATCTTCTATTTTTGTAACTCCATTAAAATTATACACGAGACCTTTATAGATTTCTGTACCTTCTATTGCTCGTTCTAAAGGATCAGCTCCAATTACACGCTTCTTTCCAATAAAGTATTTACACCAATCCCAATCCAAGCAACCGAGATCAACAATTACACCTGGGTGAGACATACATCTTTTGTCTACTAAGGAAAAGTCCCAACCTGGAATTGTCTGAAATAAATCCATTGTTAAAATATCCCGTCGTTTTTTAACGATTCATTTAGATTTTTAATCTGAAGTCTAGTTAACTTTTCTTCAAGCTTAAATTTCTTTTCCTGTAATTGATTGGATTGTTCCATGTGTTTACCTAGTCTTTCTAAAACCTCAATAAGCCTCGGCAAATCTGATTCGTAGAATTTACGACCCATTGGTGTGCGGTGGAAATCGTTCATAGCTATGTTTATTTTTATATGTCTTTTTATCTATTAGTTTATGAATATATAAAAAAATCAATTTAGAAATGGAAAAAATTAAGCTATTTGAAGATTTCATACCGGTAGGATTCGGTTCAAATACAACTGCATCATTTTCAATTGCAGGATCAAGAAACATTGGAACGGGTTATAACATGGATACTATTGTTGGACCAGTTCAGCAATTAGGTAATCATATTGCAAATGAGGCATATGCATATGAAAAGAATGATAATCCTGATCATACCGCAGAAGGCTACATTAAGGAAGCAAAAAAACATATTAATGAAAAAATCGACCAGGCATGTAATGAATATGCTACTACCAATGAAGCAATGGTTCAAATCGCTGGTGATAAAAAACCGTCAGGTGCTAAAGTTTTAGCAACAGTTTTAGCAGACTACATGGAAGAGAAAGGCATGCTAGATTCAAATTATACTTCAAAGGCTCACGGGGGCAAGAATAAAAAGTTTATGGTTGATGACTTAGCAAAATTCATTATGGACAATACATTCTAATTATGAGTATACCTAAATTTGGAAATTTTGTAAATGAGGCTAGTGATTATGAATATGATCCTAGCGCCCACGCAGAAAGATTAAAACGCAGAGAAAAGCAAAACATTGAAAGATATCGTGCGGCACAGGATCGCGGAGATAACTTTGCAATAGGCTTATATGAACTTAAGATTAAGATGGATAAGATTGATCTTGAAAAGCTTAAGGTATTAACTGCAATTCATGAACTTAAGAAAAAATATGGCAAACCCGTTGAAAGAGAATAATCAAGAACGCGAAGATCTAAATAAGATCCGCCACTATAAAGGTACAATAAAGGATTTCAAATCATTCTGGGATGAGATGGCTGGTACTAATACCAATGCATATGATACTCCAGAATATCAAGGATTTAATGTACACCCTACTCGTGGTGCTAATCAAAGCCCACATTGGAAAACGTCTAATCTATCTGAAGGTGAAGATCACGAAGTAAAAATGGCAATGAATTTATTACAAGCCATTCATAAAGATGCTACTGAGTTAGAGCAAAAAATAGGCCCCTTAGAAAGGGACCTACCTGGATGGATTCAAGATCATATTTCACAGGCCTATAATTATCTTAAACAGGCCAATGACGGTTTCCATGAACTTAGTTAAAGAGTTCCTTTAGACCTTCTGTTTCAACGGTCTTTTTAATTACCTCTACATAATTACCAGCCTCAGCATAACTACCACCTAAATATTGGTAATATTCTGCTTCAGTATCAATGTCACTTAAGTATCTACATTGATAGAACGCATAGTCATATACACTTTCTCTCCAGTGATTATAATATGCATGATTAAGTTGAGTACCTTTTGATGTAGAAACCCTACGTAAAGCTTCTTTCATTCCAAATAGGTTATTATTCTCTAGGAATACTTTACTCTTCCAATGACCGGTTTCAATAATAGATTGAGCCATAACAATGTGAGGAAACTTAACATTCAATTCTTTTAGCATTGCAGCCAACTGTTCCTTATTAAAAGGATCTGCTTGTTTAACAATTACAAGCTTTTCATATTCAGTAAGTCCCTTAATCACACGATCCTTTTCGATGTATTTACCTGCAATGACAGATAAAAATGATACCAAGGACAAAAGGGTTAAAGAAACCATAATGATCTTAATTTTACTTAAAGGGTAATGAATTAAGCGATCACGATCATATACGCAAAGTAATGCTCGTTTAGTTCCAAAAAGAAGTTTATTAATTGTTTTCATAATCATTATTTTTACGGTCTAAGAAAAACCAAAGTATTACATAAATCCAAAATGCATATGGGAAGATAAAAAGAAATGCTATTCTCCAAAGGATAGATGGTAGTCCAGACCAGTCGCCAAGACCTTCACAAACACCGCCAATATAACCATTTCCTAGATAGAGTTTTTTGTACATATAGATAGTTTAGAAATTTCCAGGTGCTACTTGAAAACAGATTAAACCGTTTTCTCTCCACATTTTTACCACTTTATCGCGATCATCAAATACACAAAGAATGGAATCTTTCTTATCTCCAGGAAATAATTCGTTTAGCCATTCTTTCTTGAGTTTATCATCGGCCATAAATTGCCATAGATGACCAGTAGGTCTCATACGAATAAAGTCAAAGGGAACATTGTAATTTGTAAGCCATTTAATAGTGGCTTCTTCAGTTGCTTTGCTACGACCAGATAAAATTATGATCTTACAGCCGGCAGACTTAAGTGCTTGGGCAGCAGTAATAACAGCATCATTAGGTTTATCTAATGAAATGTTTTCAGGATCAAAAAACTTTGACCAATTAATCTTACCGTCAGGTTTAGTTGATAATTTACGACGATCCTCAATATCAGCAATTGTACCGTCAAGATCAAAGATTACAATGTTTTTCTTCATTCCGTATTTTTTAATTGTTACGAAAAAAATATAACAAGTAACATGATGATCTGAAAGAGTTCTATGAATTTTTTTCTCTATCTGATTGAACCTTTTGACGAAAGATAGCATTCTTTACTATATCTCTTTTTTTCACAGAGGGTTTAGTAAATGTTTTTCTATCCTTGAGTTCATCAATGACTTTATACTGCTGAGATTTTCTTTTATATCTCTTCAGCATTTTATCAATAGAATCTCCACTTTCTTTGTTTATAATAATCATGGATTATTTATTAGTGTGGGAGGCAGGAATCGAACCTAACGGCACGGTTAAAGGCCAACGTCTCGTCTCTTTAACTTGCTCTACCACTGAGCTACTCCCACAGTTTCCTCCGGCGTACCCTTTCGGTTACGGAGGCGTGTTACGTTATGGGCTTACCCATAAGAGGCTTTACACGGCACACAGATACATTACTTAGTAACAGTTGTATCTGCTGGTGTTTCAACGATAGTTGAGTCAACAACAGTCGTATCAACTGCAGTTGAGTCAGCTCCGCTAGAAACAGCAGTGTCGGCGTTACCACCGCATGATGCCAAAGCGAATACGCTAACAGCGATCATAATTGCAAAGAATTTCTTCATAGCTTTATTTTTTTTGTTTTTAATCTGGGCTTATTCCCATTGAGCGGAAGACGAGGTTCGAACTCGCGACCTATAGCTTGGAAGGCTATCGCTCTACCAACTGAGCTACTTCCGCGGACTATCATTCTTTTGACTGGTTAATTATTTTCTTTAATTGGTTTATGTTGTTTTACAGGTTCACAACCTTCAAGATACATTTTTGATAAACGATCTTCGAGTTTGTCTAACCTTGAATCCAAGTTACGATAAAGTTCATTGAATTCCTGATCAATACGACGATGAATATTATCCATATCGTTATTTAATTCTTTACGAGTTTCATCAACGTATTGATGTAACTTTTTAATTTCATGACCTAAGTCATTGTTAAGTGAATCAATTCCACTCCAAACAGAGTGAGCTTCATCTGCTGCAGATGCAGCCTTTTTCCATACACTAAACACACCCACAACACCTAATGCTACAAGCACCGTGAGCACACCTAGTACAAAATAAATTGTTTCCATAATAGTCTTGTTTTTTTATGTCAAAGAACGATAGCCTGTATATTTATATTGACCGGCTATTACATTGTTTACAGTAACCTTTTATTGTAAACTAAGCTCGGATTCTTTAATGTACTTATCATAGTAATCAGCCCCACAGATACGATCGGCTACCACCTCAGCCCAGTCTGGTCTTACCTGATATCTTTTACCATTTACCGTTCCAATAATGCGGCCTTCCATTTCCTTGTCGCCAAATACAGGTAATACATTACCTTCTCTGTCAGTTTTACCTTGCGGATGTGGGATGATAGTATCCCGTTGAATCCATTTTACTTTGTCTCCGATTTTAAACATACTATTTGATTTTAAGTTTGTACCCTCACCAAGAATCGAACTTGGAATAGAAGCTTAGAAGGCTACTGTTATATCCATTTAACTATGAGGGCAATTTGGTACCGCCTGCCGGAATCGAACCGGCACGACCTTTTCGGGTCGAGGGATTTTAAGTCCCTTGTGTCTACCTATTTCACCAAGGCGGCAACTGTTTTATTTAATCCATTCCATGTGGGCTAATTGGTATGCAACGATTTTATCCATCTGAGGATCTTCTGCCATGTACTTATTGGCCCATTCAATAACCTCTGCCCGTAACCCGCATGCAGATGCTTCTTGTAAGATTTCTTCAATCCATTGAGCTTCTTGTTCTGGTGTAATTGAAAAGATATCCATTATGAATTAGATTTAGAAGATGTCATACTTCCTTTAAAGAAGATTGATGCCAAAAAGTTTAAACCGAAGGCTTGCCAAAACCCGATTGGTTTTGCAAAAGTTACTGCAGGTACTAGGCAGTAGTTCCAAAGAATTTGGGTTGGCCAAGCCATGATTATTGATAAAAGGACAAAGCCTAGTATTAGTAAAATGCCTACGGCAAGTACTGGATATTTATCTTTCATATTATGCAGTTTGAATGTCTTGAAAATAATCAAAATAGAAACCGTAACCGGCTTTCTTTAATTCAACAGAGATAAGGTGGGCAATATGAACTCGGGGTTCAGTATCATAAATCTCTCCGTATGTTTTTGAAATAGCAGCTTGTCCTTCTTCGAGCATTTGAGAAAACTCCTCGGCGGTGTACCTACGCTTAGAATGAATCTTTTTAGTAATATTATTTACTAGGCGTTGGCAGGCACGATTACCAGCCGGTGTAAACATTTCGAAGTCGTTTACCTTAGTTGTAGTGTTGTACATTTTATTTTTATTTGTTACAGAAAAAATATAACAGGTCCAGAAAGGTTCTGAAAGATTTATTTTCTCATGCCCCAAAAAAATACTAAAACATAGTAAGGCCACATTGCTATCCAGGTAAGTCTTTCAAATATTCCGGTTTCTTCCGTCATATCAAAGCGCTTCATTAAAACTTCAAAGCACATAGCACACACGGTGCCTATCACAAGATAGTATAATAGAATTGATGTAAATGGCATTGGCTTAGTTTGGATTAATCAAATCTGTAAGTTGTTGATCACTTAAGACTCCAACACTGCGATTTTTTACTTCCCCTTCTTCAAGGTAAACAAGTGTAGGAATACTTCTAACACCGAATGTACTTGCCATTTCACTATCATTATCTACATTGCAAAAATAGACCTTTATATTTTCATTAGTATTTCCAAGATTTTCAATTCTAGGTTTTGAAACTTTACAAGGTCCACACCAATCTGCATAAAAGTCTATAAGTACTTTTCCACTCTTTAATTCGGCTTTATCTTCGATGATCATAACTTCAATTTATTTTTATATGATTAAGTAACATTTAGTTTATTCCCATAGATGGCTATCAAGTCGGCTATCTCTTCTACTTTTATATCCTAAGTATCCACTATGATGTCTCTTTGCATACTCTTCACTAGTAAAACCTATCTTTGTCATTGTACCATAAACGAGACAGTCTCCAATGACAGACATAACGGTTGTAGATACAGTAGGAGTTAAACCTAAAGGACATACTTCTTCTGTTTCTCCAGTAAGTAGAGTTACATCTGCATCTTTACCTAATTGAGAATGTTCATTCCTTGTTATAGCAATAATAGGAATATCCTGGTAGAGATTTTTTGAAAGACTAAGCAGTTCAACAATCTCACGAGTCTTACCGCTATTTGAAATGAGTAACATTACATCATTCTTTTGTAGGATACCTAGATCACCATGCTGTGCTTCGCTTGGATGAAGATAAACAGCAGGAGTTCCGGTTGAACTAAAGGTAGTTGCAATGTTTAATGCAATTTGACCGGCCTTTCCCATTCCACTACAGACAAGTTTTCCACCAGCGTCGTGCACTCTCTTTAAGATAAGATCAATTGCACGACTATAGTTATCGGTAATTGGAATGTTAGAAATCGCGGCTGCTTCTTTTGTGACGATATCTTTGTATTGTTCTAACATATAATTTATATATCACTGGCGTCTTTATTGGCTGATGCCTTTTCCCACTCATTTCTAAATCTGTCAAATTCGCTTTCATCCATATTCCTAAGAGGACCAACCAAAACACTTGTCTTTTTTACTCTTTCGATGTACTGATCAATTGTACATATTACTTTTGCAGGATTTCCACCTACTACTGTATTAGGTTCAACATTCTTAGTTACAACTGCGCCAGCTCCAATGACAGCTCCATCACCAATAGTAACACCTGGCATAATGATTGCATTTAACCCAATGAATACATTATTACCTATAACTGTTTTCTTAACACCCACCTTATCTATATGGTTGATTAGAGAAGAGTCATGCGACAGAATCCATGAACCTGGTGCAGATATAAAATTTTCACCGACACTAATTGCTTCAGGTATTAATCCGTCTACTCTTGTATTATCAACAAAATAGCCTATATGATCTCTTCTGAGTTTTGGGTGATTAAAAACATTCATACTTTTATTATTTTTATTAGGTACTCCTAACGGGACTCGAACCCATAACCTTGATCGTATAAGGATCCTGCTCTAACCATTGAGCTATAGGAGTGGTCCTCTTAGGCTGCCACTACATCAAGCGATGCATCCAAGTGAAAGTAGTATCCCCAAGAAGTTTTGCAAACAGTATAGGTACCGTGTTGCTTCTCAATTTGAAATGGACCGCATTCACGGCTTTCAATTGAGAGTCCTTGGCGAATAACAGAACTTCCATTAGGAAGGCTCCAAAGCTTGTAAGTCTTACCAGCTACTGGCGAACTTACAAAGTAAGGATTGGTTTCCATCATTACATTTAGTTAAAATTAAACAAAGAAAAATTACTCAATAAAATTTGTACTTGATAGTTTTTGATTAGTCCGTTAGTGGTCTTCCCAGTCTGCAGCACATTTTTCGCGCTTCCCATGGCGGTCGCACATCTGCAGCACATAGATCCTCTACTCCTCTTCCTCATGCTTGTCTGGTTTAAGTTCTCCAGTAATCCCCTTCTCCCTCTTAACCTTAGAGTCATTAAAGGGATAGTCCGGGTACCAGTTATC